>OZSS01000127.1_pt1 | contig 33511 bp, 37 predicted proteins | sample 1779911 | NCBI WGS metagenome assembly OZSS01 (sample SAMEA2603589, study PRJEB24840) | metagenome | biome: Water; feature: Photic zone; material: Seawater sample | place: Mediterranean Sea | collected 2013-11-12 | depth 10 m
GAGTAATGTTGATGATTCAAATCTCTACAAAGCGCTGGGAAAAAGCATCGAATCAATAAAAAACCAGGTCTTGAAAAAATCCCAAAAACTCCGCAAGCCTCGAAAAGAAAGTAAATCCTAAGGCAAACGGGACGGATGGAAAGGGATGGATCGTTCAGACGGAAAAAGCTAGTCTGAGGTATTATTTACAATCCATTTGATGTGCATCTCTAAAGATTGTTTTTTCAACCTTGATCCAGCATTAACGTGAATGCTGAGAAAAGGAATGATTTGAGAAATAATTTTTCTGACAAACCATCCCTAGCCAGATTGAAGCTTTCGTCTAGAAGTTCAAATTTTCAGACTTCTGGACTTTTAAGCATCTTCCTAGCCTCGTTGATGCTCTGTCTTTCCGCAGGAAACCTTCACGCCGCATGTGCCGGGGAAGGTTTTATGGGCGCTTCTTCAGGGGATCCGGTGATGTCGATGGTAGACATCACCTTTTCTCCCCTTTATTCGAGTTCAACCACTTCAGGGACTTCGGGATGCCAGAACTGGGATTTTGCCTTACATCTTCAGAAGGAAAGGGAGAAATTCGTCCGGATCCGGCATCAGCAGTTGTTGGAACAAAGTTCGGCCGGAGACGGGCCCCTGCTCGAAGCCTGGTCGATGCTGATGGCCTGTCCCAGGGAAGTCCAACCCCGATTCAATGATCTGATGCGCAACCATTTTCCAGAATCCGAGGATGTCTTGAATTCTCCTGAGAGAATGAGCACTTATGCGAATCGGGTACTTGGCTGGATCCGGCAGGATCCGGTGCTGAGTCATGCTTGTCAGAATGAAGATCTTTCTTGAACGATGATGCGGATTTCAAAGAGATGGATACTGGTCAGTCTGGCACTTCTTTTTTGGGCTTTCCCCAGCCAGGCCTGTAACCGTGGAGGACCTATGGGTCTCGCAAGTAAGGATCCTGGGATGCTTTCGGTCAATGTCACCTTCAGCCCAACCTTTGCCGGAGCGAGTACTTCAGGGACTTCAGGATGTAAAAAGTGGAAATTTTCTGCCAAAGTCCGGCAAGAATTTGTCGAATCTCAATGGGCTCAACTTCGTGAAGCCAGTGCACAAGGCCGCGGAGCACACCTTGCCGTCTTTTCCAATGTGATGGGCTGTGAAACTGAAGGGCTTCATGTTTTCAGTCAGATGATGAAATCCAACTACAAGCGGCTCTATCCTGATCAAAAGAATCTATTATCGGATCCCATGAAAAAACAAAGACACGGAATCAGAGCCGATCTTTTTCTCCGCAAAGTCGAAACCCTGATTCGTGAAAATCAGCAACTTCAGTGCACTGGTTGAATCAAAATTACCGGACTTGATGGAAGATCGCATGTTTTTGCTCGTCATTGTAGGTGGTTTCATCCTACTGGTGTTTGAAGCATTGAGACTTTTGGGGATCGGCATCTAAAGTGTTCCTTCCCAATATTTATGGTTGCTTTTTGAGTAATACCTTTCGGGCCTGCTTCAGGCTTTGATCGAGCAGATTGGCAGTATAAAGATCAGTTTCCCTCCCCAGAGCCAGGCTTTCCAACTGCCTCAAACTGATCGAAGCTTTCTTTTTTTGACCGGTTTCCAGTTCCAGAAGGCATTTCCAGAAAATGACCCGGATACGATTTGCTTTGTCCAGTCCTGAGGTGGGGTCTCCGATTCTTTTGAGGGTTTCGATTTTCTGTTCCAAGGATTCTTCGGAACGACCCAACTTTTCCAGCTTTTCAGAACAGAGCAAACCAAGGGTAAGCAATTCCAGCTTGGTATCCTGATCAGGCTGAAGTTCATCCATGATCGCCAGTGATTGAATTGCAATTTTATAAGAAAGCACCGCTTCATCGTTAGTTCTCGAGTGGGTGCCAAAACGGCTGGGTAGTTCATTCAGAGTTTTTTTCAATTCAGGACAGGAATGATCCCAGAGTTTCCTGATCATCACCCGGTCCTTTTGGAAAGGCTCCCCGGCCTGGACGATAAAATCCTCAATCCTGGATGAAGCATAAAAACATCTCGGGCAGACCGTAACCCTTAATCGATTAAAATCACACTCCTCAAATCCCGGATAGGGTGAGTGATAGACGGGGAATCCAAAAACATTCCTGCTTTCCCGGATCGCTCCTGGTTTCAAAGACCAAAACGGAAGGCGGGTTTCCTCACAAAGTGGACAGCCTACCAGTTTTAATTTCAGAGATCGGCTGGGTGAAGGAATGTCTCCGAATTCCAGAAATTGATCGGTACTTTGGGAAGGTGACTTGAGTAAATCTAGAATCCCATGTTTTTCCTCGAGCATTTGCTGAAATTCGACCTGGGCCTGGTATTCCGATTCTTTCAGAGGATTCACCCTGACTTTCTTTACCGTGGCATGCAGGGGGGAGTGAAAAGCTTCGGTCCGGCAGTCTTTTTTCAATTCGAGCATGATGAAGACCCCCCGAACCAGCGGTCGGTGGAAATGAAATAGGGCCTGATTTTCTGTGCAGTCCAGCAAAGCGGTCCGGACATAATCGTAGGTCGTTTGAACGGCGATTTCAGGTTTCCCTGCAAGTTGATGAAGTCCCAGTCTTTTCAGCCAACTGCTGATTTGCCCCGGGCTCAATTCAAAATCCGCAAGGGCATCCTGGAAGATCCGCAGAACTTTTTTTTCTAGCGGGAGGTCCCGGGTTAGGAAATAGGCCAGTTGGTCCAAGAGCCATTGCCGAATCTGTGGTGTCGCGGAAATTCCTGAAGCTTTGTTGAGGGTTTCATTTCTCTCAGGAATTTCTTCAGGAGGTCCTTTTCCAGGGAAGAATTCCTCCACCAGAGGTTTGAGCAATTTTTGAGTTTTAGGGGCCGAACGAGAATGGGTGTTGATCAGTCTCATCACCTGGGCGTAAAGCCATTGTTTCTGAACTTCATCAAGATGATCGGAGAAAAAGTCTCCAGGATTGAACGCGTCGAATGTTTCAGATGGAGCGTCGGTCATTGAGGAAAATTGTTCACAGGATAATGCAAATCGCGACTTATGGCTGAATGGGTCTTGAACCAGCTTTCAAGGAAGGGTTGAACTCCTGATCCAATTGATGTAATTTTGAAATACCTGTTTGAAGCCCCATAAAAATTTTATGCCAACAACATGGAGTTGTATATGAACCGCTTTCATCGGATGATTCTAGTCGGTTTTCTCGTCTCATTTTTCTTAGTCAATTTTGAAACCCGTGCCCGAGCCCAGGCTCTGGAAGTCGTTTTCAAAGATAGCCTTTGGGGAGCTGCGATCGGTTCGGTGGTGGGTTTGGCTTCCTGGTCCCTTCAGGATACCGATAAAGATGACAAACTTTTCAGTAAATACATCCTCCGGGGTGCCGCATTCGGTGTTTTTATCGGAATGGCCTACGGTGTCTATGATGTGAATTCCGGCGGAGACGCCTTCATGAGTCAAAATCATGAAGAAGGATTGCTTCATATGGATGCAAAAAGAAAACAGTTGGTTCTGCAACCGCTGAAAGGGATGCCGAAATTACACATGGATGAAGATCAATACAGACTGAAGCTCGATCTTCTGAGTGCTTCATTTTGATGGATGGTCATCCTGATCACCGGGGGTGCCGGTTTCATTGGTTCCAACCTGATTCATTATTGGCTGGCTCAAAACCCAGGTGACACGATTGTCAATTTTGACGCGCTGACCTATGCAGGGAACCTCGCCAACCTGGCTGGGGTTGAATCCAACCCGAATTATCATTTTTTTCAAGGGGATCTCAGAAAACAGGAACAACTCGATGAGGTGTTCGAACAGTTTTCCATCGATTCGGTGATTCACCTTGCTGCGGAATCCCATGTCGACCGCAGCATCAACGATCCTTCACCATTCATTGATAGCAACATCAGGGGGACTTTCCAACTTCTTGAAACCGCCAGGAACCACTGGCAGGAGGATTTGAAGGATCACCGTTTCCTCCATGTCAGTACCGATGAAGTTTATGGCACGTTGGGGAAAGAGGGATTATTTACCGAGCAGACCCCTTTTGCGCCTAATTCTCCCTACTCTTCTTCGAAGGCTTCAAGCGATCACCTTGTCCGGGCATGGCATCATACTTTCGGAATGGACACCTTGATCACACATTGTTCGAACAATTACGGTCCCTACCAATTCCCAGAAAAACTGATTCCGTTGATGATCCGAAACTGTCTTTTAGGAAAAGAATTACCGGTCTATGGAGATGGCCTGCAGGTTCGAGACTGGCTTTATGTGGAGGACCATTGCGAAGCCTTGGACGTGGTTTTTCATCGAGGTCAGTCCGGAGAATCCTATAACATCGGAGGGCTGAACGAGTGGGAAAACCTGAGTATGGTCCATCACATTTGTAAATTCATGGATGCTGATCTAGGAAACTCTCCAGAACAGTCTTGCCTGAACCTGATACGCCACATTCAGGACCGCCCCGGACACGATCGGAGGTATGCAATTGATGCATCAAAAATTCAGAATCAATTGGGTTGGCAACCCCGTCACCAGATCGGTGAAGGCCTGGAAAAGACCATGCGATGGTATCTCGATCATCAGGAATGGGTGGAGCAGGTTACTTCAGGCGCATACCGTGATTATTACAAGCATCATTACGGGACTGGCTGAAAATACGGGAAACCAACCCAAGATTTTTCCGCTGATGCTAAATCTTCCAATTTTGTTATCAAGGGACGAATGCTTCCCCAAACTGAAGCACTTCTGCTTGAAGATGTTTTACTCGATGCCCGGGATGGTTTAGTCCTCAGTAAAAAAGCAGCTGTGGTTTCATTGCCAGCGCTTTCCCTAGTATCTTGAAAATCCTGAAGAAAATCCAAAATTCGGAGAACATTCCAGACAGGTTCGTTTACGGATCAGCCAAGGGCTTCCCCAAGATCATGGATCAAACTTCCTGCCGGGAAGTTATCATCTTGGTATTTCTCCCCATATTGATAGTTATTATCACCTGATTACGGATCTGCTTCCTCATCTGATCCTCGGGCGGCCGAAACCGGTCCTGATTCCGAAGTGGATTCCCGAGGCATTCAAAGTGTTTTTACAGGCATGTGGATTCGAAACAAGGGAACTGAGCGAAGAGATCTTACGGGTGGAGCGATTGGAATTGCCTACGATGCCGAACCCCGATTGGAATCCGGTTAAATTTTGGTTGGTTCAAAATTTCATACAGAAACTTCTTGAGGAAAGGAGAAACCGTTTTTCACTTCCTGATTGTTTGGAAAAGGTTTTTCTTTCACGAAGGTATGCCCGCAGGAGGCATCTGGTGAATGAGGATGAATTGCTGCCTATCTTGAAGCAGCATGGGTTCCAGGTGCTGATTGCTGAGGAACATGATGTCGTTGAGCAAATCCAAATTTTCAGTAAGCTCACCCATCTGATTGCACCCCATGGCGCGGGGTTGGTGAATGGGATGTTTGCTAAGCCGGGAGCACGGATTCTAGAAATCCGTCCGGTCATTTCCAGTGGAGATTATTGTTTCGATGACTTGTTTCAATGTGGAGAATTCCAGCATGAAGTTTTGGTTCCAAAAAAACGGGGACATTTCCTGCTGGATCCTGAATTGTTGGACGATACGCTGAGGCGTTGGGAGCAAACAGAAAGTTCCCTCAGACGATTTGCATGCGTATGAAGGTTGTGATTGTCATCGGTCTTCCTCTACTCCTGATGATTCTGGGAACGGTCGGATATCATCAGGTCGAGGGCTGGACCTGGGAAGAATCGTTCTACATGACGGTGATCACCATCTCTACCGTCGGCTATAGCGAACTTCATGATATGACTGAGGCCGGAAGGATGTTCAGTGTCCTGCTGATCCTTGTCAGTTTTGGTTCATTGGCCTATTGCGGATCTTTGATTTTCGGTTTCATCCTGGAAGGGGGGATCGTCACATTTATGAGGAAAATGAAAATGGAACAGCAAATCAACCAACTCCAAAAACACTTCATCGTTTGTGGATTTGGCAGAAAAGGTAAAGCTGTCTGCCGACACTTTGCCATCCACTCCATGCCCTTTGTGGTCATTGAAAAAAATCATGACCATCTCGAAACGGCTCGGGATCTTGGATACCTCGTCCTTTCAGGAGATGCAGGTGAGGACGCCATTTTGGAAAAAGCCGGCATTCAGAAGGCTGTTGGGTTAATCGCCATCCTTGGGGTCGATGCGGAAAATGTATTTCTCATCCTCAGTGCCAGGCAGATGAATCCCAAAATCCAGATCGTTGCCTGGGCGACGGTTCACGAAGCGGAGAAAAAACTCTACCGTGCCGGTGCAGACCGGGTGCTTTCCCCGTTCGAACTTGGGGGGTTCCAGGTCGTCCAAAGTATGATTCGTCCGAATGTGATGGATTTCCTCAACCGTGCCCTCGATATCGAAAATGAGGAATTACAACTGGATCAAATCCTTGTCCAGGATGATTCCCCCATTTCCGGAAAAGCCTTGAAAGATTGTGATTTCAGAAACTCACTCAAGGTCCTCGGAATCATCCGCGATGGGAAACATCACTACCATGTCAGCGGTAACGATGTCTTCCAAACAGGAGACATCCTGATCGTCATGGGAGAACCCCAAGACCTGAAAGTGTTTCATAACAGATTGGACTGAAATGCTGATTTTCTCATTCAACAAAAGATAAAATCAGTTTTCAGGTTTACATCGCCTCAAAGACACAATTCATCATCACCTCGGGAATCGCGGATTCGTTGTCGAGTTGGAGGAGGGTACTGACGATGAGAGCCAAGTCCTGAGGCCGGGACATCTGTTCCTGCGGATAATTCGGGGCATTTTCGAGGGTCATATCGGATTGGACGAAGCCGGGGCAAATGGCAGTCACGCGGATCCCATCATCCCATCCCTGCATGCGTGCGGTTCTTGAGGCAGCCAGTGCGGCATATTTACTCATCGAGTATCCGATCCAGTTTCCTTTGACTCGTTTTCCAGACATGGAAATCACATCTATGACCCTTCCGCGTCCGCTTTTCCTGAGGTGAGGAAAAGTCAGACGGGTGAGTCGCAGTGGGGCTTTGGCGTTGACTTCCCACATATCATCGAGCAATTCTTCACGGTCGTCTTCCAATCCCATCGGGTGAAGGATTCCTGCGTTGTTGACCAGTCCATCGATTCTGCCGAAATGTTCCAACGTGGACCGGACCCATGATGCCGCTGATTCCGGATCTCTTGCATCATATTGATGCAGATGGACGTTTTCGCTTTCATCTTTCTCCATCGAATCCCTGAATGCATCAGGATTTCTCAGGCCAAGGCTGAGCAGGTAGTTTTCGGATTGGAGTTTTTCCCGGATCGCTTTGCCGATGCCCCGATTGGCTCCGGAGATCATGATGACCCGCTGAGAGTTCTTTTCCATTGCAATAGTTTTTGTGTTTTTGGTGAATTTCGGCTGAATTTAATCTTATTTTAAACGAATTGAAAGATCCGAAATGCCTTTCTGCTCTTTCTCGTTGGTGGTGGGCATCATGCCAGGCTCTACCTAAGGCGAGCACAAGAACATAGCTTCAAATACAATGGCCGTTGGTCTGTCGGGGGGAGTAGGAAATTACTCTGGAAGGATTTGGCCAAGGACCATATGTTCTGGAGTCTTAATCAGCGGATGCACATTCTGGATGCTTTTTGAGACTATTGACCCATTGGCACCGGGCTTCAGGCATTCAACAATTCCTGAGATGTTTTAAAGCAATTGAGTTAGGAAAATTCGATGTTGGATCTTTTTGACCAACTGACAATATGGTCCTCCAGTAATTCAATCGCTTTTGGGATCCTCCCTTGATCGATTTCATTGACAATCGCCTGATGACTATCCAAGGATTTTTGGGTGGCCTTATTCGAGATGGAAATGTAATGACGCATGGTTTCGATCATCGAATTGATCTTTTGATAATGCCCTAGTAAGAAATCGTTTTGGCAAGCTTTGAAAAACGACATGTGAAACAAGGTGTCCAGATTCAGATACTCTTCGCGCATTGATTCATCCTGATTTTTCTGCATTTTAAGCAAAATACCATGGAGTTTCTGGACCAGTTCCTTGGGATTGCGTTCGATTCCATAACGTAAAGCCTGGGCCTCTAGCGTAAAACGCAATTCACAGAAAGCCACCAACTCCTCTTGATTTAAGGTGAAAACTCGGTAGCCCTTGTGAGGCACTGAAACCACAAGTCCCTCTGCTTTTAGAAGAGAAAGCGCTTCCCTGACCGGTGTATTGCTGATCTGAAGAGGACGGGCCAGAGATGCTTCCTTTAAAGGTTGCCCCAGTTTCAGTTCCTTCTGGATGATTCCTCTCCGGATTGCGTCCTGGGCAATCTGAACCAGAGATTTGGGGCGGTCTTTGATCGTGAGTGAGGTGAGTTCCATCGTTCACTGATAAAACTTGTTTTTCCTTTAAATCATGTATTAAATTTTACACATAATATCTCAATTTAAAATCAAGAGCTTTTTCATTCAATCCATTTCACCATCCATCAAATTGTTAATTCATGATATTGTGGGTTTTTTAAAGAAGATTTACGGAGACTAAGATGGCTTTAGCAAGAATTGGAGTGGTGGGAGCAGGATGGTGGGCCTGTGAATTTCATATCCCCCATCTTCTCAAGAATTCCCATGCGGATCTGGTGGCTGTTTCCAGGCTTGGGAAGGAAGAACTGGATAGAATCCAGCAGCGTTTCGAAATCCAGGTTGCATCCGAAAATCACCTGGAATTGTATGCTCATGATCTGGATGGAGTGATTGTCGCCTCACCACACGTTCTCCACGAAGAGCATGCGTCTGCAGCAATAAAAAACGGTTGTCATGTTTTGGTGGAAAAACCGATGACGACAGACATTGAAGGGGCGAGGCGGCTGCATACACTGGTGGAAGGATCTGGGAAAACCCTGATGACGCCCTATGGCCTGAATCATACCCATTACATGGAAAAGGCGGCAGATTGGGTGAAAGAGGAAAGAATCGGTGAGGTGCGGCACATCATGCTCCACATGTCTTCAGCCCTCTTGGACCTCTTTGGCGGAGAACCGATGCTGGAAACCAAGGATCATCTTTATCGGCCACCACCATCAACCTGGGCAGACCCGAGTCGCGCAGGAGGCTATGGCTGGGGTCAGATGTCCCATGCTCTGGCGGCCTTATTCTGTGTTTGTCCCGTTGAACCTGTGTCTGTGAGGGGAGTCTGCAGCAAATCTCCTACAGGAGTGGATTATTTTGACGCAGCAATTGTGGAATTTGAAAAAGGTGCAACCGCTTCGCTGTCTGGCGCAGCTGGATTGCCGAAGCATAGTCCTCCTCAACTCGAATTGAGGGTGTACGGCAGTGAAGGAATGCTTCTGCTCGATGTTGAAGAGGGAAGGGAGCGTCTGACTCTGAGCCGATTTGATGAAGAGGATCTAGTCCATGAAATTGGACACGGAGGAGGCTACGGTTCCTACACTACAGAAGAATCGGTCAACCGATTTGTTGAGATCTGCAGGGGAGCACCTGCCAGAAACTGTGGAGACCATGAGATTGGTTTGAAAACGATTCAGGTCCTCGATGCGATGTATCATTCGTTCGATTCCGGTGAAAAGGAGTCTTGCCGATGATCAATGCTTCTGCATTGAAAGAACATTATGACCAGGAGGGTTTTGTCCTCATCGAGTCGCTTTTTGAAACATCGGAAATTCAAAAACTTCAGCAGGCGAGTGATGCGCTGATCCAGGAATCAAGGAGTTATCGGGAGTCAGATGAAAGATTCGACTTGGAGCCGGATCACACCGAGACCACACCAAGGGTTCAAAGGATCAAAGTACCCCATCAGCAGCATCAGGCTTTTGCGGATTTGGTGAGAGCCCCTAAATTACTGGAAATCCTCAAAATTCTGATTGGTGAGGATGTCCGTTTTCGAAACAGCAAATTGAACATCAAGGCCGCAAAAGGCGGCACTGTTGTTGATTGGCATCAGGATTGGGCCTTTTATCCCCACACCAACCCGGATTTACTTGCGGTAGGGATCATGCTGGATGACATCGATCGGGAGAATGCCCCGCTGATGATCTTACCCCAGAGTCATCAAGGGAAAACCATGGATCATCATCATCGAGAGGTTTTCTGTGGATCGGTTGATCTTATCAGAGAAAAACTTGACCCATCCTCGGCTACAAAGATCACGGGACCTGCAGGGAGCGTTAGTTTTCATCACGTTAAAGCTCTCCACGGCTCGGCTCCAAATACTTCAGACCGTTCAAGAAGATTGCTGCTTTACGAATATGCAGCAGCCGATGCATGGCCTCTGATCGATTTTGAGGTTTATGGGAATTATGGGGAATTCGAGGAAAAAATGGTTTTGGGTAAAAGCACCCTCTCCCCAAGGTTTGAGGATGCCGATGCCCGTATGCCTCTTCCGAGACCGCCGGATCCGGGATCCATCTTCAGGATTCAGGAATTCCGGAAAACAGGTTATGAGTCACCTATTGTTTCCTGATTGATAAAGGAATTTATTGTGGAAACGGAATCGATGGTCCTGAACGTCCGGAATCTCTCCAAACGTTTTGACATGACCCAGGCTCTCGAAGATGTCTCGATGGATATGAAAGCCGGGGAGATCCATGCGCTGGTTGGGGAAAATGGAGCAGGAAAATCAACATTGATCAAGATCCTGACCGGCATCCAGCATGCCGACCAGGGAGAAGTTTTGCTTCAGGGGCAAACAGTCAGAATTTCTGATGCCCAGGAAGCACAATCCCTTGGCATTGCAGCCATCTTTCAGGAACCCATGGTCTTTCCGGATTTGGATGTGGCAGAGAACATCTTTATCAGCCATCGGGACCGAGGTTTTTTTGTCCGTTGGAAAAAGATCTACCAGGACGCGGATACCATACTCAATGACCTCGGAATTCAGTTGGATGTCCGTTCTCCTGCAAGCGGATTAACCCTGGCGGCACAGCAGGCGGTCGAAATTGCAAAAGCCATATCGCTGAATGTGAAAGTGCTGATAATGGACGAGCCTACAGCATCCTTATCATCCCATGAAGTCTCTCAACTGTTCGGTGTGACCCGAAGGCTACGGGATGAGGGGGTAGCGGTTCTGTTCATCAGTCACCGCCTTGAAGAAGTATTCGAAATTGCCGATAGAATCACAGTTTTTCGGGACGGTCATAAGATTTCAACCAATCCAGTAAACGAGGTAACCCGGGAAAGTTTGATCCAGGAAATGGTTGGCAGAGAAGTTTCCAAATTCTATCAGTCCAGTAAGAAAGCTTTAGAAGGGGAACAGGTCTGCTCTATAAAAAATCTTAACAAAAAAACAGTATTTTCTGACATCAATTTTGATCTTCACCAAGGAGAAATCTTAGGCTTTGCCGGATTGGTGGGTTCCAGGAGAACCGATGTGGGGCTTGCGATCTTTGGTGTGTCTCCTGCGGATTCAGGATCGATCGAAATCGAAGGACAAACTGAAGACATCCAATCTCCGCAGCAGGCTCAGAAATTGGGAATCGCATACATGACCGAGGATCGGAGAAAACTCGGACTGGCGATGCCCATGAGCATCACAGAAAACATCACCTTGGCTTCCCTTAAAAAATACCTAGTAGCTTTAGGGTTTGTCGATAGTGAAAAAGAAGAGCAAACCGCTGGAGAGTTCAAGAACCGGCTTGAAATCAAAACCCCTTCCCTGACCCATGAAGTTGGGAAACTGTCCGGCGGGAACCAGCAAAAAGTGATGTTCAGCAAATGGCTGAACACCCAACCCAGGATTTTCATTTTGGACGAACCAACCCGAGGGATTGATATTGGAGCCAAGGCGGAGGTCCATCAAATGATCAGAGAATTGGCGAAAGAAGGGATTGCCATCATTTGTATCTCTTCAGACCTTCCTGAAGTCCTTGCTCTCAGTGACCGGATTCTTGTGATGCGGGAAGGTAGGCAGATGGGGATTTTGGAAGGTGCTTCAGCCGACCAGGAATCGGTGATGGCACTGGCGATGGGGCAATGAAGGTAAGGCAATGCTTAAATACTTAAGTCAGATGAGGCCTGAGAAGCAAAGGGAATTGGTCCTCCTTCTGCTGATTTGCCTGGTGGTCGTATTTTTCGCGATGATGATTCCCCACTACCTCAATGCAAGACTTTTTAACCGTGTTTCAACCAGCGTTGCAATCATGGCGGTGTTGGCAATTGGCCAGACATTGGTTGTTTTGACACGAAACATTGACCTCTCGGTCGGTTCGATTGTCGGTTTTACCGCCTATTTTGTCGGTCAGCAGCTTTCCCATAATAACGACATTGACCCTCTGGTCGCGGTCCTGATGGCAATCGGTGTGGGCGCTTTAATGGGAGGTTTCAACGGAGTTCTGGTGGCCTATTGTCGGGTCCCGGCCATCATTGTGACTTTGGGAACGATGGCGCTGTTCAGGACATTATTAGTGGAGTATTCAGATGCACAGACGGTCTTGACCGTTAATCTTCCCCAATGGTTGTTGGACCTTCCGAGATTGAATGTAATGAGCCATGGAAGGCTTCATTTGAGATTTGTGGTGGTCATCATGTTGTCTGTGGTGATCCTGTTTCAACTCTTTCTAAGGTTCAGTTCCTTTGGCAGAAAACTATATGCCATCGGTTCCAATCCAGAAGCTGCAAATAATGCCGGATTTCCTACTCAGAGAATCGTTTTCATCAGTTTTCTGCTTTGTGGTGCTTTGGCGGGACTGACAGGCTTTTTGTTCCTTGCCAGGTTTGGAAACATTACCGTTGTTGCTGGAATCGGTTTTGAGCTGAAGTCTGTTGCGGCAGTAGTGGTCGGAGGGGTGAATATCTTCGGAGGTTCAGGAAGTATTATAGGAGCAACCTTAGGTGCGGTATTGATCGATCTGCTCGAAAACAGCCTGATCCGTTGGCTCCAGATCAGCGAATTCTGGAGAGATGCCCTTCTCGGACTGTTGATCCTGGCTTCCGTTGCAACCGACAGCATTTTCATGAAGCGAATTCGGCTTTATTGGGCCAAACGGCATGCTGCATCAACCAACTTGAACAGTTAGATTTTGAAACGATGTCTTTGAAATTGAAAAAACTGATGGGTTGGGAGGGATTCCTTTTGGTGGTTCTGTTACTGATCATTTCTGTGAATTCTTTTCATTCACCGGCATTTCTGACCGTTGAAAACCAGGTCAATCTTTTTGTCCTGTCGGTGGAAAAGATCATCATTGCCCTGATCATGACTTTCATCATTCTCAATGCAGAAATAGACCTCTCCGTTGCTTCGATGATGGGGTTGGCAGCCTGTGCCTTGGGATGGATGGTGGAGTCGGGAACTTCCACCAGCACTGCGATTGGTCTTTGTCTGATCATTGGTGTCCTCGGAGGTGCATTCAACGCCTACTGGATCACGGTGGTCAAATTACCGTCCCTGGTGGTGACGCTGGCGATGCTGATTGGTTTTCGGGGACTGGCAAGGGTCCTGATTGAGGATCGTTCGATCCGGGTTTTTCCTCCATGGTTTGAAAACTTAGGCCAGCAGCCTTTTTTAGGGCCACTGCCAATTTCAGTCTACATTTTTCTTGTTCTGCTTGTGATATCAGTATTGATCATACAATACACTGGTTTTGGTCGTTATGTTTATGTGATTGGGATCAATCAGGAAGTTGCAGCGTATTCCGGGGTCCGGGTTGCCAGGGTCAAGACCATACTTTTCATGATGTCGGGACTGATTTCAGCCTTGGCCGGGATTCTTTTTGCGGCGCGCTTGGGATCGGTCCGGGGTGATATGGGACTGGGTTTTGAACTCGATATCATTACCATGGTGCTATTGGGCGGAGTCAGTATTTTCGGAGGTTCGGGCTCAATTTACGGAGTGATACTCTCCATTCTGATCGTCTTGTATCTAAGAAATGGGATGTCACTGATGAATGTGACAGGTCATATCCAAACCGGGGTCATTGGTGTGATTCTGATCCTCTCTGCGATGATCCCCAACATCAAAACCTGGCTTGAAGGCATATTTGAAAAAAAATATGCGTCATGATTTGTAATTCTTTTGGAGTCTGCCTATGAACTGAACCCGTTTGGAATCTTTTTAAATAACCCGTTTTAAGGAACAAAATGTATAAAAAAATTATTTCTTTGATTGCAGTATCGGCTCTCTTTTTTGGAGCCGCGGTGATGGCTCATACCATCGCCAAAAAAGGCATGAAAGCTGATTTGGTTTTGATGCCTAAATTCCTCGGTATCCTGGTATTTGACCAGGCCAACAATGGTGCGCAGGAAGCACACCGGGAACTGGGCAATCCAGGAAAATTGGAATTCCTTGGCCCAACTCCGGAAAACAGTGTTGCCGGTCAGATTGAAATTTTAACCACTGCCACGACACAGGGGCAGGATGGAATCATGATCTCCAATAATGCTGGAGATCAAATCGCTCCTGCTGCTAAAGTGGCAAGAGCGAAGGGAATGACCGTGGTTACATGGGATTCTCCCATTCCTTCTGCAGACGGAGAACAACTCTTCATTGCACAGGTGGATTTCAATGAAACCGGGATGGTGATGGCCGACATGGCGCTGAGCATCCTCGGACCTGGTGGAGGTGAATTCGCTGTTCTTTCGGCAACTCCCGATGCTGCCAACCAAAATGCTTGGAATGCTTCGATGAAGGAACATCTCAAGGATCCCAAATACTCCCAAATTAAATTGGTGGATTTGGTCTACGGGGATGATCAGTCCGAAAAAAGCTATAACCAGGCATTGGCCCTGGTGGACAAATATCCCAACCTGAAATTGATCATGGCACCGACCACGGTTGGAATTGCCGCGGCAGCCAAAGCCATGCAGGATGAGGGACTCTGTGATCAGGTCAAAGTCAGTGGACTTGGACTTCCCGCTGAGATGGTAAGTTACACCCTCAATGGTTGTGCTCCTGAGTTCGCTCTCTGGAGTTTTGTCGATCTGGGATACCTTTCCTATTATGCCACTTATATGATGGCAACCGGCCAAATCGAGGGAGTGGCTGGTGAGACTTTCAAGGCAGGCAGAATGGGATATTACACCATCGAAAAGGATCCAACCCGTGATAAGGGACTTCGGGTCAAGATGGGACCATTCAGCGTCTACAATAAGGACAATGTAGAGGCGGCCTCTAAATAAATTTTAGAACGTCCATTCATCAAAGGCTCCCCCTTTTTCCAGTAAGGGGGAGTTTATGGAATAAAGATTCATAAAGAGACCTTAAAGGGGTAGGGTCTCCTTGCTTTTGCTGATTTAAAAACCAAGAAACTATTTTTATCATTCAAACAAGTCATGGAACAAATCGCCTTCAAGATGGAATTGCAACCCGGTCAACGAGAGCTTTACCAAAAGAGGCATGACGAAATCTGGCCTGATTTGGTGGACTTACTGAAGGATGCTGGGATTTCCGATTACAGTATTTTTCTGGATGAAGAAACATCAACCCTTTTTGCAGTGCTTCGGCGAACAGAAGACCATAAGATGGAGACTCTTCCAGAACAAGAAGTGATGCAGCGATGGTGGAAGTTCATGGGAGACATCATGGTCACCAATTCCGATGGTTCGCCGATGGTGAAAAATCTGGATCCAATGTTTCACATGCCTTGATGGGGATCGGAAATTCAGGTCAATTCAGGATAACGTTTTAATCAGAATAATATGGTGAACATCTGGGATCCGCATTTTCACATCTGGGATGTGTCCGAAGTCACTCAAAGCGGCCATGACCCGGCACAGTTGTTTGCCCCGAAAGAAGATCCGGTTTACAACATCGATCGCTATGAAAATGATATGGCGATGGAGGGGTTTAAACTAACCGGGGGAGTTTTCGTCGAGGCCGGCAGTGTCTGTCATGTGGAAAGCGATGGACCTCTTTTTGAAGAAAGCTGTTTGGCCGAAACGGTTTGGACTTCCAAAGAAATGGACAGGTCCAAACTGGATTATCGGATTGTCGCATCAGCACCTTTAGAGAGTTCGAATATTGAAAGTATTCTTACATCCCTCAAGCAACACCAAAGGGTTTGCGGAATCCGACAGATCATCAACCATGAACCCTCCTGGCCGAGGAATGAAAAAAGAGGTGATTTTCTGGAAAATCCATCGTGGCGAAAGGGATTCGCTCTTTTGGAAAAATTCGGAATGTCCTTTGATCTCCAACTGAACCCTCATCAATTTATTGATGCTTCCATCCTAGGGGAGGCACATCCGAACATTCCGATGATCATCGGGCATCTGGGGAGTCCGACTTTGGCTGATTTAGAGCAGGGTCAGTGCTACTGGGAAGGGATGCGAAGACTTGCAGAACTGGAACAGGCCACCATCAAGCTTTCCATGCTGACCTACCAGGATCCTGAATGGGATTCGAACCAACTGGTCAAAGAGACGGTCCTCAAAATCATTGATCTGTTTGGAGTCGATCGGTGCTTTTTTGCTTCGAATTTTCCGGTCGAACAGCATCTCGGCTGGTCGGCTTCCCGACTCTATCAGTCATTTCATGATCTTGTAAAGCATTTCAGTGAAGATGAGCACAAAAAGTTATTTTCACAGAATGCAAAACTCGCCTATCCTCTCTGAATCAAAAATCGGCCTACCGTTAGTCCTTCAGAAGTTTGTTTTTCTTTCAGGTTTTTAATAGGTCAAGGTTGCTTTGGCACTGAGGATTTCTTCGGTGAGTGCACTTCCCGAAGTAGGGACCGCCTGTTCGATAAGATCCGTTGCCTTAAGGTTTCTTTCTTCCATACAGGGTATGCAGACCAGCAGACGTCCTCCGGATTCGACAAACACTTCCAGCATCTGTTTCAGGGAACTGGTATTGGTGTCAGGGACATGGGGAATCATGCCCGGCATGGCCAGATAAACAGCAGGCCCCTGAAGCGCCATCACCACATCCAGGTCAAGCGCCAGACCGGCATTGGCGAGTTTAAAAGGAAGAGTGGCTTTTTCCGGAGATTCAGGCCCATTGGTTGTGACATAAATGATTTTTTCTGCAGTTTCACTCATGTTTTTTTAAGGAAAGATTAAATCAGATTGAGGATGGTTGATCGTCCTTGAAATGGGAATTCCCGGAACTGTGGAGAATCTTCAAAACATTTCATTCTCATTGCACGGCAATATGAAAACGTACACCTTGCCATGGGTCTCACGGCTTGAATATCCGCAAGATTACTGAACCGCGATGCGAAAAGCTATTGCACCGCTAGTCCCACTTTTTCTGGATCCCAGTTTGGGGCATTTCGGAGTGCGGGCACCAGGTCGAGGGGCTTGTCTACCAGGGACCACATTTGAAGATGCTGTTGATGCATGAAGCGTTCATCGACGGCTTGCTGCATCATCTGCTGAAAAGCATCGTAATAGTTTCTTGTATTCAAAAGCACGATCGGGTTGGTGAAGAGCGCAAGCCTTTTCCAGGTCAGGGCTTCCAGCAATTCTTCGAAAGTTCCTGAGCCTCCAGGTAGGGCGATGATACCGTCGGCCTTTTCGATCATCTCCATTTTACGTTCATGGAGACTGGCAACAATTTTCAACTCGCTCAGGGACGAGTGACCCCACTCGAGTTCCTGCATAAACTCAGGGAGCACTCCGATCACTCGGCCTCCTGCTTCTAATGCCCCGTCCGTGAGTGCCCCCATGGAGCCCAGTGCTCCTCCTCCGTAGATAATCTCAAAGCCTTCTTTGGCCAATAGTTGACCCGATTCATAGGCTGCATCCCTGTATTCCGCGTCAGATTGGGTGCTCGAAGCACAGTAGACACAGATTCTTTTGGGGGAATCTTGAGGGTTGATTAATTCTTGTTCAGTCATGTCTACCGGTCTGCTGAAAAAAAAGCATGAAATGCGTTTGCTCAAAGAAAACGGTACATGATCAAGGCCTCTACTGGACCTTGTTCAGGGTGCCTGAAGGCTCCTGGCAATGTGCCTACGATTTGAAAGCCCATAGATTTCCAGAGGTGGATAGCCCCCACATTAGTGGATACCACAAAATTATACTGCATTGCTTCAAAACCCATTTCAAGTGCGGTTTCGATGGAGTGAGCACACATTTTTCGTGCAAGCCCTCTTCCCCTGAATTCCGGATCAACGATATAACCTGCATTACAAACGTGGGAACCGCCTCCTTGTTGGTTCTTTTTCAGGTAATAACTTCCTGCCAGTCTTCCGTCAAGCATGGCAACAAAACAAGCCTCAGGCTTTTTCAGCCAGAGATGTTTGAGTTCCTCCTCTTCGGCATCACGGTTGATGGCATAGGTCTCACCCTTTGTGACGATTTCACTGAGGAATCTGTAAATTCCTTGCCAATCTTTTTCTTCCGCTTTCCGAATCTCCATAGAATCTTCCAGGTCTTTGGATCTATTGTTTCATGGTGGGCATCAGCTTATCTCGGGAGCAATTTGAGCCTTAGTTGCATTTTCGAAAGCATGGGCGCATCTCAGCAGCATCCTTTCACTCCAGGCGCCGCCATAAAATGAAAGACCCACGGGAAGCCCGGAAATGAATCCTAAGGGAACGCTGATCCCGGGATAGCCTGCCACGGCGGAAGGGGTGAAACTGGTTTCAATCGAAACCGGATCCCCATTCACAGAATCTGTCAGCCAGGCTGGTCCCGAGGTTGGTGCAATGAAGGCATCCAAGCCATGCTTTTGCATGAAAGCATCGATTCCCTGCTGCCTTGAAAGTCTCCGACATTCCTTGAGCGATTCCAGGTAAGTTTCCGAGGAAAGATCATCACGGCGTTCCGCTTTTTCAAAAAGTTCCTGGGCGAAAAACGGCATCACCTGCTTCTGGTGGGCTTGATTGAAGGTAATCAATTCCTTCAGGGATTTAGGTGGAGACGGATGCTCAGGGTGATCCTCGAGATTCCCAAGATAAGCATTGATTCCAAGTTTGAATTCATGAAGAAGCACTTCAAGCTCAGGCATTTTCAAAAGCATGGTGTTGTCGAGGTATAAAGAATCCTTCACCACCGCGCCAAGATCGATGAGGGCCCGGACCGCATCATCCAGCAGTTGTTCCATCCGGGAATCTCCATGATAGAGATTCCTGGCGACCCCGATGCGGATGCCCTCTAGACGGTCAGATTGTATGTGAAATTCTGGAATTTCAGATTTTCCCGGAGCAAGTGCGGTCGCCGAGTCCTGAGAATCCTTTCCTTCAAACACTTCGAGCAAGAGAACTGCATCGGCAACCTTTCGCGTCAAAGGCCCCGGAGTGTCCTGAGAGTGGGAAATGGGGATCAATCCCTGTCTGCTGATGCGTCCCACATTCGGTTTGAGTCCAACCACTCCATTCCTGCTTGCCGGACCGAGGATCGAACCATCGGTCTCTGTTCCGATGGTCGCAGCACAGAAACCTGCCGCAACCGCAACCGCGGACCCGGAACTTGAGCCGCAGGGATTTCTCAAAGGATCATAGGGATTTCGGGTTTGTCCTCCACGGCTGCTCCAGCCGCTGATGGAACGGTTCGAGCGGAAATTGGACCACTCACTGAGGTTGGTCTTTCCCAGGAGTACTGCACCGGCATCACGGAGTTTCCGGACCAGGAAAGCATCCTTTTTCGCATAGGAATGTTCCAGAGCCAGGGATCCAGCACTGGTGGCCATTCGGTCTGCTGTGTCGATGTTGTCCTTAATTAAGATTGGAATCCCATGAAGGGGACCGCGAAAGCATTTTTTGGAACGTTCAAGATCGAATTGTTCTGCCTGGTCCAGTCCATCGGGATTGAGTTCGATGACCGAATTCAAAACCGGCCCCTGGCGGTCGTATACTTCTATCCGTTCCAGGTAGAATTGACAGAGTTCGACCGAAGTCAGTTCTCCGTCACACATCCATTGCTGGAGGGATTTAATGTCGGCCTGCTCGAGATTCACCCTGACAGCTTCAGTTCAAATTCAGGCGTCGGTCAAAACCTTCAATGAGGTTCCTTCCACCAGATCCTGCACCTTCTCACGGTTGGCCAGCATATGGGGAGCTTTGAGATGGGCTTTAAGATTTTCCAGGGTTTCCCATTTTTCAATGATGGTGATGATATTTTCATTGAGGACCTGCGGCGGAAGTCCTGCGTCGATATCGACTGCAGGACTGTATTCAACACAACCCTCTTCCTGCAGAACATTCGGGACATTGGTTTTGAAGATTTCTAGGAACGCATTTCTTTTCCCGGGTTTGACCTGAATACTGGCTAAGACATGAATCATGAGATTTTTCTCGTTGAATTAGGAAAGTTTATTAACGTCCTCCGCTGACATCAAGAATCGTTCCGGTAGTGTAGGAGGCCTTATCAGAAAGCAGCCACATGATTGCATCCGCAACCTCTTCTGCCTGCCCCACCCTTTTCATCGGAACCAGCGGGCGGACCCGTTCCATTCGATCCGGTTCTCCCCCGGACTGATGGATTTCGGTATCGATGAATCCTGGCAGGACGGCATTGACCCGGATGCCTTCTTCGGCAACCTCTCTGGCGAGCCCGATGGTCAAGGTGTCAATGGCGGCTTTCGAAGCGGCGTAATCCACATACTCCCCCGGGGAACCGTAATTTGCCGCTCTCGAGGAAAGGTTGACGATGGATCCACCCGTTCCTCCATATTTTGTGGATATCCGTTTCACGGCCTCGCGGGCACAAAGGAAGGATCCTGTGACGTTCACTGCAAAGATCCTTTGGATCCTTTCCGCATTCATGCTATCGACACGGGTCTGAAGGTCGAGAATTCCGGCATTGTTGACCAGAGCCTTGGGGGTTCCCAAGTCTTTCTCGACAGTTTCAAAAAGAGCTTCGACCTCCTCTTCCCGAGACACATCGGCCTGATAGGCCAGGGCATTGGCCCCTTCCTCTTCCAGTTCACGAACCAGTTTTTGCGCGGAAGTCTGATCGCGATGAAAATTGACGCAGACTGAGTATCCCTGTTTGGCTGCTTTCCGGGAAACTTCCGCGCCGATTCCTCTCCCTCCCCCGGTGACGATCAGACATTTGCTCATGGTTCCGGATCCACCGGGATGAAAAGCGATTTTCTCGGTTGGCCATTGACGGCTCTGCTGATATGCCCCTGTCCGGTGGTGTCTTCCGCCAGCAGGATCTCTCCTGGATGAAAAACTCGACGCGTCCCATCACCGATTTCGATTTCCACCGAGCCCTCGAGCATCACGATGTATTGCCTGCGTGGAGCATTGTGCCACTGATAGTGGTAATCCCCCGGGTTCTCCCGGAAGATCACTCCGCTGACGCCATAAATCTCTGAAAGCCGTCCGATGTCTCCCTGGTCAAACAGAGGGATCTCAATCTCTTCAAAATGAGACTGTTCATCCTCACCGGTGTAAATTCTAGTGATTTTCATCATTGCTCCGATGGATTTTGAATGAACAACCCTATTCCGGGTTCATGACAAAATGCCAGGTAATTCAGGTTTTTATGGAAAAAGGTATCCGCGATGAAATCAACCCAGGACAAAATATAAAGACCGTTCTAGTCTCAATCCAAAATTGGATTTGTAAAAGATTCACACATTTTTGTTTTCAGGAATCCAGGCATTGACGGAACGACTTTCCAAGATTCCTAAGCAATATGAAATATAGTTCCGGACCCGCATCCAGTTCTGCTCCGAGAGGGTCCAGTATAGCTGAACGGACTTTGGTTCCCTGGAGCAGCATGTCGGTAAGCCGGGGTTCGAATTGGGGCTCCCGAAAGAGGCACTCGATTCCATTCTGTTGCATCATTCTTCTGAGTTTCGCAAGATGTCTTGCTCCCGGGGGACGTTCCGGATGGATGTTGACCACCCCGACACGCATCAGGTCAAAACGTTTTTCCAGGTAGGTGTAGGCAGGATGAAAAACGGCGAAAGGTTTCTGCTTCAGGGTACCCAGGTCCTGCTCCAGATGTTTATCGAGCCTTTTGAGTTTCTGCTGCAGGAATTTGGAGTTTTCTTGATACCGCCCTGCGTTTTCTGGATCAGATTCAGTCAATACCTGACTGATCCTCTGTACCATCCTGATCGCATTCAAGGGATCCAGCCAAAGATGCGGGTCGATGAAGTTTCTCTCATCTCCGCCTGAGATCCAGAAACTTTTTTTTTCATACCGATGAATTTGAAGTCCCTTGGTTTCTATCATCTCCACCGAAATCATAGCCTGGGTCAGGCTTGCCAGCGGTTTTTCGAGAAAAGTCTCCAGCTGCGGGCCGACCCAGAAAAAAAGCTCTGCCTGCTGAAGCATCGAAACTCCACTGGGACGCATTGAATAAATATGTACCGAGGCGTTTCCCTCCAACAATAAGTTCGGTTTCCCAACTCCTTCCATTACTCCTGAAACAAGGGAATGCAAAGGTTTGATTGAAACCACAACTTTCGGAACCGCTTCTACATTCCAAGGAAAGAACAGAAGCACCATCCAAAAATGAAGCAGTCCGACGCGGTGAATCATAGGGTTTTGTTTTCCAACACTTTTAATGTAATATCGTAACAGTTTAACTTGTATTGAAGAGAAAGACAGGCAAATGGAAGATATTGAAGCTTTGCCGGTTCGGTTTCCATCGCGACAGCATAATCACAGTAGTTGTGTCAATAAACTGCTTGGAGATGCAGAGGAGGAATGCCGTCGGCAAAAATTACGATTAACGGAACACCGAAGGAAGGTTCTGGAGATCATTGCATCGAGCCACAAACCCCTGGGCGCATATGACATTTTGGAGCAGATGAATTTTTCCGGAAGACGTCAGGCTCCTGTGGTGGCCTACCGGGCATTGGATTTTCTGATCAATTTGGGGCTCGTTCACCGTTTAAACAGCCTGAACGCTTTTGTTGCCTGTATGGCCGTGGGGGAAGATCACACCGCTCAGTTTTTGATTTGTCGCCAGTGCAAGAATGTCGGGGAACTGAACAGCAACCGGGTTTCCGAGCGGATCGAAAAGGATGCGGTGGAGGCAGGATTTCAGGTGGACCAGCAGTTGGTGGAAATCATCGGCATCTGTTACGAATGTGCGGAGTCCGGATGACTCCTGAACTTCCCAATATCCTGATTTCGGCCAAAGACCTTTACCTGAAAGCAGGCAGGCACGATCTGGTGGAAGCCGTCTCACTGGAGGTCTCCGAAGGTGAAATCGTCAGCGTGATCGGTCCCAACGGTGCAGGCAAAACCAGCCTGCTGAAACTGTTGCTGGGTCTCTACAAACCCGATCGTGGAAGCATTCGAAGACGCCTTGGTTTGCGTGTCGGTTACCTGCCCCAGAAGACCAGCATCGATCCGGTCCTTCCGCTTTCGGTGGCCCGGATGATGACTCTGACGGAATCCTTTTCCCGAAAAGAAGTGGAATCGGCACTCGCAGAAACGGGAGTACTTTCCCTCATCGATGAACCGGTGCAGACGCTTTCGGGAGGAGAGTTTCAACGGATGATGCTGGCCCGGGCCCTGCTCCGTGAACCCGAACTGCTGGTCTTGGATGAACCGGCCCAGGGGGTGGACCACCTCGGCGAGGCCGAACTGTATGGTCTGATCGGAAAGATCCGTGATCAACGGGGTTGCGGAGTCTTGATGGTATCCCACGACCTGCATGTGGTGATGGCTGCCACCGACCGTGTCCTCTGTCTCAACCGGCATCTTTGCTGTGAAGGGGAACCCCAGGAAGTCACCCGTCATCCTGAATACCTCCGGCTTTTTGGGATGGAAGCGGGAAGCCGTTTGGCGGTTTACAGTCACCACCATGACCACGTTCATGGTCTTTCCGGAAATGTTGAAACCACGGAATTCAAGCAGGCCCCTTGAGTTTTCTCGATGATTTCATCTGGAGGGCTGTCATCGCCGGGGCCGGAGTGGCGCTGGTCGCAGGTCCGCTGGGATGTTTCGTGGTATGGCGCAGGATGGCCTACTTCGGTGATACCGTAGCGCATTCGTCCCTGCTTGGAGTCGCTTTGGGACTGCTGCTGGGATTCAACGTGATGCTCGGGGTTTTTGCTGCGGGTTTTGCCGTGGCCCTTGTCCTTTCAGGATTTCTCAGGGAAAAACGGCTTTCGGGGGACACGGTGCTTGGAACGCTTTCCCACGCCTCGCTTTCCCTGGGCGTCATCGTCATCAGCCTGATGACCTGGCTCCGGGTCGATCTGATGGGGTATCTCTTCGGGGATATCCTTGCGGTGAGCCTCACCGATCTGTACTGGGTTTATGGTGGTGGAATGCTGGTGCTGGTTTTGCTGGTTTTGCTCTGGCGTCCGCTTCTTGCCGTTACGGTGGACCAGGAACTGGCCAGGGCCGAAGGGATCGAAGCCGCGCGATATGAACTGATGCTGATGCTGATCATTGCCGCCGTGATTGCCCTGGCGATGAAAATCGTTGGTGTGCTCCTCGTCACCTCACTGCTGATCATTCCTGCCGCCGCGGCACGTCGCCTGAGCCGAACGCCCGAACAGATGGCGCTGATGGCAGCATTTGCTGGTGTACTTTCGGTCTTGTTGGGTCTCTTCGCCTCCTTCCAGTTCGATACCCCGTCCGGACCTTCCATTGTCCTGGCATCACTGATGTTGTTCCTCATTGGACAAATTCCAAATTTGAGGAAACTCTAATCAATTTTTTGGGTTTTTGTGATTGGTTGAAAAAATCAATTAAATCAGAAGATCACTTCAAGCTTTTGATCTTTCAATTTCCAATGGGCAGAGTCCTTGAAGTTTTTGTTGGTTAAACCACCAATCCGTTCGATTGACAACTTTGAGGAATCTCGACCTTTGAATATATTCAAAGGTGGCCAAGGTCTCTATTGCTTCTTTCATAGTTTCAATTTTTTCATTTCAGGGTCGTAGAGCGGGCCATCTTGGCGGGTCGCAGGAACGATTTCTCCAAAAGCTTCGACGCTAAAATTCCTGTTCTCGAACTCCTGGACCGGAAGATAACCAAAAACCAACGGTTTCCCGATGGTATAACCGAAGTTTGCGCTGGTGGTGACGTCCAGAATGCTTCCCTCCCGCATGATCGGTTCTGAACCATAAACCGGCATGTATTTTTCAAGGGTGAAGTAGGCGATCTTTCTTTCCGGTCCTCCATTTTCCTTGATTGCATTCAAGGCATCACGGCCGATGAAATCCCCTTTTTTCATGTTTACTCGAAATCCAAGACCTGCTTCAAATGGATTATAATCCGGACTTATGTCTGAACTCCAGTAAAGGTATCCTTTTTCCATGCGAAGGCTATCGATGGCTCGGTAACCGACATCGGCAATGTCGTATTTGCTTCCTGCTTCAGAGAGTGCCCTATAGACAGCAGGCATATTTTCCCGTCCCATGTGCATTTCCCAGCCAAGTTCCCCGACATAACCGATACGCATGGCCCGTACGGGGTGACCTGCCACACGGATATCGGCATAGGAGGAAAACGGTAAGGTCTCATTCGAAATGTCATCATCGGTGACATTCTGCAGGACATCCCTTGCGTGTGGGCCACAAAGGTTTATCACTCCAAATTCCTCAGTCAGATCATCGATCACGACAGAGCCGTCACGGGGGGAATGTTTTTCAATCCAGGAGCGGTCATGAACTCCAAAGGCAGAACCGGTGACGATGTAGAACTCTTCTTCTCCTGTTCGGGAAATCGTTAGATCTGCCTCAATCCCTCCTCTGCTGTTGAGGAACTGGGTGTAAATGATTTTTCCAATTGGTTTGTCAATATTGGAAACGGCGAGGTATTGCAATAGATCCAGGGCTCCGGGACCTGAAATGCAGAATTTTGAGAAGGAAGTCTGGTCAATCAGAGCCACACGTTCACGCACCGCTTTATGTTCCTCACCCACACAATCAAACCAGTTGGGTTTTTCAAAGGTCAATGCCTCTGTTGCACGATTGTTTTTGCTCACAAAAAAATTGGGTCGTTCCCAACCTGCCTTCGAACCATAGGAAGCTCCTTTCTCTTTCAGCAGATCATAAAGAGGACTCTGCCGGATGTTTCGGGAACTCTCATGTTCCTCTCCAGGAAAATGGATGAAATAGGTCTTTCCATAGGACTCGATGGTCCTGGGGTAAAGAAAGGATTTTTCATTATGGTGATCGTTAAATCTTCGGATATCGAAGGGCCATAAATCGATACTCGGTTCACCCTCAATGATCCATTCGGAGACCATCTGTCCTACCCCTCCAGCGCCTGCAATTCCGATCGAGATCCCTGTAGCGGAAAAGAAATTGTCCACTTCCGGTGCCCATCCGAGGATGAATCCTTCGTCTGCCGACCAGGGTATCGGACCGTTGATCAACTGGCGTACTCCAACCTCATTTACAATGGGGGTTCGCTTGGCGGCATTGATCCCAAGCTGTTCGAAACGGTCAAAGTTTTCAGGCAGCAATTGCTGGGCGAATTCCCCGGGGATACCTGTTTCGCCAAAGGAAATGGTATCCGGTTCCCAACCGCCAATTGCGATCCCATGCACTTCGGGTTTGTAGTAAATGAGCAGATCCGGATCCCGCATAGCCGGCATGTTTGGAGGGATATCGGGAATCGGTTCAGTCACCAAATACTGGTGTTCCAGGGCCACAGTGGGTGTTTTGACCCCTGCTTTCAGGGCCAGATCCCGTGACCAGAAACCTGCGGCATTGACCACAACTTCGCATTTGACTCTGCCCTGATCGGTCACCAGTTCCTCGACACGCTGGTCCTTCACGATCACGTCCAGGACCTTGACTCGCTCCTGAATCCGGACGCCGTTCTTCCGGGCTCCCCTGGCAAAAGCCTGTGTGACAGAAGACGGATCTACATATCCATCACTGGGGATAAAAGCTGCGCCAAGCACATCCTCGGTGCTCATGATCGGGAAAAGTTCCTGAGCCTCTTTCGCATTCAGCAGATGAAGTTCCAACCCGAAACTTTTTGCCATCGTCGCAGCGCGTTTCAGTTCAAGAATGCGTTCTTTAGAGCATGCCAGTCTCAGTGAACCTACCTTTTTCCAATCGATGGCCTGTCCGGTCTCGGTTTCAAGACGGTCATATATCTCCACACTCTTCTGCAGCACACGGGTTAGATTCCTTGAAGATCGCAACTGTCCAACAAGACCTGCGGCATGCCAGGTAGACCCGTGAGTCAGACCGCTCTTTTCAAGAACCAGGACATCCTTTTTGCCCATGCGGGACAGTTGGTAGGCAATCGAGCAACCGACGATTCCCCCACCGATGATGATGATTTCAGCATCCTGTAGCTCAGCCATAATTTTCACTATTTTGTTTGAATTGTTCTAACGCGTTTTGGAACAGTGTTAAATTTTTGACGGTGTAATCGACAAAATCGAAATCCAGTGCAGAATGGATTTCCTGAACCATGCTCCACATCGCTTCTCGCAGCAGAGATGCACATTTCATTGCTTCATACCGACGGAAATCATTCCTGCCAATTTCAGTACCATAATAAGTTTTGAGCATCCACTGCTCCTGTTCCGGTGAGAGTTCATTGTTCGAGGCAAGCCCACCAAGGTCAAAGAGAGGACTATTGTAACCCGCGTAATCCCAATCGACGAGCCACAACCGATCTCCGTCATCGATAAAATTTGCAGCCAGCAGATCGTTGTGTCCATATAATAAATCTATGGCGCCCACTTCTTTCTCGAGATTGTCAGCCGTTGTCATGAGGGTGTCCAATTCTCCGGACATCCGGCTTTCATCCTGACGAAGTGTCTGGCCATAATCCCTTAGTACATGAAACACCCAGAAAACGAGAGATGGGCCTTTGAAATAACGGGGAATGGTTTTGTGGACCTTTGTGAGCAATGGAATGATCCATTCAAGCATATCATCCTGACGGACATTTTCAGGGGTCAGGGTTTGACCTTCAATGAAACGGAGAACCAGGGCTCCCGGTTCTGCATAAATCACTTCCGGTGAAACTCCGGTCTCGAAAGCAGCCTGACTTGCCGCCTGTTCGTTGAACCGCATCACGCCGTGAACAGGAATGTCTTCACCGATCCGAACAACGAAACGTTCACCTCTATCAGAGACAACAAAATTGGTGTTGGTGATTCCTCCGCTCAGGGGTTCAGGTTTGACAGACCCTTTCCAACAGGGAAGTTTTTCTGCCTTCTCTAAGGCCTGGTCTGATTCCGTCATTGTTTACTCCAATCCCAGTTCAGCTTTTCGGCGTGTGCTCCAGGCACTGATCAAACGATCCGAAATGATAGCTAAAAATGTTGATGATAAGAATTCAGCGTTTTCGCCAGACTTGGGTGCGGCGTTGCAGAATACGGGCGAGTAATGCGTGGAGGATCCGGAAAACAGCGGAGGTGTAAACGATCATCATCGCCATGGCAGCAGCAGGGGCGATGTCCCCGGCATCGTCCATGTTGAGGACGGCAACCGATGCGAGCATGGTTTCCGGAGAGTAGAGGAAGACCACGGCGGAAACGGTGGTCATGGCGTTGAGGAAGAGGTAACTGCCCACGTCTAATAAGGCTGGCAGGCAGACGGGCAGCGTTACCTTACCCACGGTGCGCCATACCGGAGTTTTTAGCGAAAGTGAAACCGCCTCGAACTCAGGGTCCAGTTGCTTCAGCGCGGTGAGGCAGGTCAGGTGGCTGACGGTGTAAAAGTGAACGATGGTGCAGATCACCAGGATGCCCATGGTGCCGTAGAGAAAGCCGAGGGGGTTGTCCGGATGGTTGAAGAAGAAAATATAGGCAATGCCGAGGACGAGTCCGGGAACGGCAAGCGGAAGCATTGCAGCAAGGTGCAGCAGGGTGCGAAGCCATGAGACACCTCGTGCCTTTTCTACCAAGTAACCGCCGACGAAAATCAGGCCCGTCCCAAAAATGGCACAATAAATCGCCATGCGGATGGAGTTGAAATACGCCTCCCAGCCACCCCCGTCCATCACATCAAAGTTGTAATTCTTCAGCGAGAGCGTGAGGTTATAGGGCCAGAAGGTGACAAAGGATGCATAAGCGGCCATTGCAATCATGGCCAGCAGCACCACCGTGACAATGGTGCAGAAGATGAACAGAAGTCCGTCTCGCAAAGGTTCCGACTTGGGCTGATAAGGAACCGCCCGTGCGGAAAGAAGAGCGACTTGCTTGCGTTGCACCCAGCGGTCGGCGATGAAGGCGACCAATGCAGGCAGCAGCAACACAAGCGAAACCACCGCGCCCATCTCAAAATTCTGCTGACCGACTACCTGCTTGTAGACATCGGTTGCTAAAACATTGTAGCGTCCGCCGATTACCTTGGGCACGCCGAAATCCGTGATCACAAGGGTGAAAACGACAAACCCCGCACTGAGAATACCGTATTTGGCTCCCGGCAGGGTGACGGTCCAGAACACCCTCCACTTTGGGGTGCGCAATGCCTCAGCTGCTTCATAAAGCCGGGCATCGGCAGTGGAAAGCGCGGTCAGTAAGATCATCAGTGCATGCGGGAACACCCAAAAACACGAGCCGATGATGATGCCGACGGGTCCGTAAATCGAGCCCCCGCCCAGCCATGACTTGAGTACCCCCTGGTTGCCGAACCAGTAGATCAGCGAAATTGCAGCCAACAGTGAAGGAGCAAGAATTGGGATGAGCGCAACGCCGCGAAAGAACCAGCGCAGGGGCATCCGGGTGCGAGTGAGTGCGTAGGCGTAAACAAAGGCAATTCCAAGTACAATCAGTGTTGCGGAAATCGCTACACTAAGACTGTTCGTGATGGAGGCAAACAGGGCGGGTGTATCAAAATAAATCCTGAAATTCTCCAGTCCCACATACTCACCATCCATGTCCTGCAGGCTCATGGAGAGCAATGAATAAAGCGGAAACACCACAGCCACCGCCAACAAGGCAATGATGACAACAAGGGCAGTTCTCAGCACGATGTCATCCCGACTCAATCGGATGCGTACCGGCGCTGCGGAAGCAGATATGGAGGCGGAACTCACTGGATGTCTGGGAAAAGGCGGAGGGAGTCAGGTGGTAATTCGACGGTCAGCGGAACGTCTGGAGCAGCCTTGAGTTGGTGAACCTGCTGGAGCGAAAGGTCCGCCCGCAAGATACTGAATCCTTCTGGTCCCTTCAGCTTAAGACGACAGAATGACCCCAGAAATTCGAGGGTGTCGACATGGACTGGAAGTCCATTTGGTAAATCTACCGTTTTGGTGTGACACCGCAAATCTTCCGGACGCACCGTCATCCGGACTTTTTCTCCGCTGGAAACATTCGTCGTGTCGCAGGAAAGCGAGGTTTCTCCTACCCGTATCGTTCCGGAAGCCACAACCTCTGCTTCCATGAAATTCATCACGCCAATAAAATCCGCAACAAATGGTGAGGCGGGAGTGCTATAGATTTCCTCCGGAGTACCAACCTGCTCGATGCTCCCATGATCCATCACCACGATGCGGTCGGCCATTGAAAGTGCTTCTTCCTGATCGTGTGTGACGAGGATGGTGGTGATGCCCAGACGCTGATGCAATGCACGGATTTCCTGCCGGAGTGAAGCACGGACGCGCGCATCAAGAGCACTCAGAGGTTCGTCGAGCAACAGCAACCCCGGTGAGGTCGCCAAAGCGCGAGCGAGGGCAACACGCTGTTGCTGGCCTCCGGAAAGTTGTGCAGGGTATTTTGAGGTTTGCTCCGGCAGCCCGACCAGTTCCAATAATTCAACGACCTTCTTTCGGATTTCAGGCTTTGGCACCCGCTGGTTTTCTAGACCGTAGGCGATGTTCTGGAAAACCGTCAGATTCGGGAAGAGGGCATAAGACTGAAAAACAATGCCAAAATCCCGCTCAGAGGGGGGCAGGGTGGAAATGTCCTGTCCATTTTGCGTGATGCGTCCGGTGGTTTGCGGATCGAGTCCGGCAATCGCACGGAGCAGGGTCGTCTTGCCGCATCCAGAAGGACCAAGAAAGCAGACGAACTCTCCTCCGTTGATTTCCAGGGAAAGTTCCCGAACCGCGACAAACTCCCCAAAATGCTTGGTGAGGTCCACAATTCTTAAGTAGGGCTGTTGAGCTTCAGACATGGAAAGTTAAAAAACCGAGCCGAAAACCAAGTTCGGCTCGATAGAGAGGGTGGGATTACTTGGCTTCCGACTTGGCGTCGTAACGATTTTGCCACTCGGAAAGAATGCTTTTACGGTTAACTGCCGCAAATTCGAAATCGTTGTCAATCATTGCTTTCAGGATGCCTTCCGGAAAGTGTTTAACCGGCTTGGCAACTCCCGGATAGGCGACCACAGCATAGCCCTGGTTGTATAACTCGTTGGCTTTTTTTGTGATCGACCAGTCCACCAGCTTTTGTGCAGCACTCAGTTTTTTCGTGCCTTTGACGATTGCAGTAGCTTCCATGTCCCAACCTACACCCTCACGCGGAAGCACGATGTCCAATGGGGCACCGGCGGCCTTGGACTTGGCTCCCCGGAACGCAAACGAGATACCGATGGGAGTTTCACCTCGCGCTGCCTGCTTGCAGGGCTTGGATCCCGAATGGGTGTACCAGGCGATATTTTCGTGGAGGTTGTCCATGTATTGCCATCCGCCTAATGGTCCGTAAAGCTGGAGCCAAGACGAGACATCGAGGAAGCCTGTTCCGGAAGAATTTGGATTCGGCATCACCAGATGTCCCTTGTATACCGGATCAGTGAGGTCCATCCAGGAGGTTGGAGTGGGAAGGTTGTGACGTTGAGCCTCCACTGTGTTGACACATACTGCAGCGATCCAAGCATCCATACCGGTCCAGCTAGGCGGATTTGCTGCATCCCGGAACTTGGGGTCGAGTTTGTCAACTCCCTTAGGCGAGTAGGCTTGCAACATGCCCTCGGACTTGAGCAGCATCAGGCTGGTTGCGGCCAGTCCCCAGATCACATCTGCCCGTGGGTTGTTTTTTTCCGCAAGCAACTTGGCGGTGACAATTCCGGTGGAATCCCGGACCCAGCGGATTTTGATATCCGGATGGTCCTTGTTGAATGCGGCAGCATAACGCTTGAGGTCTTCTGCCTCAACTGCCGTATAAACCATCAGAGTTTCAGCACTGGCATGAAGCGGAAACAGTAACAACATCATGAGACCGATCATTGAACTGCCCAGTCTTTTTATCAAATATGATTTCATATTATCTCCAGACATTAGAGTTAAGATTGAATGGTTAAAAAAAAACTCACTAGCTTTTGAGTGTGAGCGTAAAGTTAAGGAACTATTAAATGAATAGCGAAATATTTTTTCATTCAATTCAATGAATTCGCTGATCATCAGATCAGGGTAATGAGAATTTTTCACAGGCACGACGGATCCTGTCCACCACTTTCCCTTCTTCGATCACAGTTCCACGTGTTTCTACTTCAACAAAACGGATCAGTAAATCTGCCGCCTCTACCACATCGATTCCCGAAACTCCAGTTGTGGTGCGGTTTCGAATTTCCTTGGAAACCTCGTACCAGTTGCTCAATACCCGGATCTCGGTTTTAAAATCTTCGGACCAGTTGGAGGTCTGTTCCTTCGCATCGTCACGTTTATAAAAAGAAACCGGACAAACCACCGGAGCAGGATTTTCTTTGAAATCCGGCGCATCTTCCAGGAAATCCTCCAAAACCGGACCTTTCTTGTGTTCGATTAAACCCAGAACCTTTCTCAAAACAGAAAGTTGAAATTCGGAATCATGGGGTACTCCGAAGGGCCTCCCAAGTTCAAAAGGCACCCACAAGGCCCGGGGAGGTTTGATGTTTTCAGTATGGACGCGGACCAGGCTGATCTGGGTCGAAGCGATTCCTTCTGATTCAAAATAGTGTCCAAGCCCGCCCACGGCGCGCGTGCAATTCGGTCAGACAGGCACCAGCAGCACCGTGTTCACCCCATCTTTCTTCATCACCGCAGCCAGTTCTACCACTGTGGATTCCATTTTCTCCGGTTCGGTAGCCCCCATGAAGGAGGTGTGATATTCTGCCACGCTTCCGATTTCTCCGTTTTGGGCCAGCTCATTGAGCCGTTCCAGGGGGAAAACCACATTCAGATCCTGAAGATATCCGGTGCGGTCAAAATTGGTGGAGATATGACTCATCACCATGTGGTTGGCCGGGGTGTCCCGAGGTATCAAACGATGATCCGCGTCTCCAAGTCCAAACGGACGGTCTCCCCGCAAATGTAACCCCGCAGTCGAAACCAAGGCGACCCTCTGCTCCTTCATCGGAATAGGCCGGTTGAAGGGAGTACTGTCAAAAGTCGGGCAGGGAAGTTTCAACAAATGATTGCGAACTGCTTCCGGATAGTTTTCCAGGCGGGCCATGAATTTTTTTCGTTTTGAAGTTTTTGAAGTTTAATTATCAGTGGTGAAATCAATCAAGGATCTGTGTCGTTTTATAATGATTTCTGTCAGTTTTCGCGGGATCAGAAAACAAAAGAATCCTCGGGTCATACTGAGAAGAAATAAAAATAGAATGTTGCAAACAAATTCTTAACAAAAAAATTGTATTGAACATCAATAGAGGGAATCAACTCGCTGCCTTATGAACCAAAATCTTTTGAGTCCATTTAATTATTCGGTGAAAAATTCCCATTATCCTGATCTGATGATCAATGAATTCCTTGAATTGAATGAAAAAAAAATCTCGCTATTCATTTAATAGTTCCTTTA
>OZSS01000128.1_pt1 | contig 33304 bp, 34 predicted proteins | sample 1779911 | NCBI WGS metagenome assembly OZSS01 (sample SAMEA2603589, study PRJEB24840) | metagenome | biome: Water; feature: Photic zone; material: Seawater sample | place: Mediterranean Sea | collected 2013-11-12 | depth 10 m
TTATATTTTTTTAAAAAGAAAAAATTATTTTCAATACTGTCAATTTTTAGATCAGTTGACTCTCCAAACACTTCACCTGCTATTTTTTGTATTTTATAAAAAGTTTCTTGGGCAGTTTCCATACTTAGATTTTTATTTTTAAATGAAAAATCTAATTCTCCTGTTGATATTTCTCCATCAGGAAAAATTTCTTTGATTTTTTGTTCGAAATTTATTTGCCAAGGAAATTTTTTAATATATTTGCTTTCAATTTCGAAATTATTATATATTGAGTCAATCTCACTAATATCGAGAGTATCTTCAACTTTAACGCACCCGCTTAACAGTGGAATTAGTAATAACAATAATAGAGAAATGATAAATATAAATCCTTTTTGAAATGGCTTTGTTTGACCAGTTGGAATATTTGATGTATCTATAAACTTTTTCCCCTTCTTATGATTATTAGGTTTTAGAGAGGAAAGAGATGTTTTGTCTAAGGCAGGATTACTTTCAAAATTAATATTCCAATTCTCAGGTTTTTTAATTTCAGGAGAATCGATAATTTCCATTAAATACTTTGCATTTTCTCGCACTTTATAATCGAGAGATTTTAAAAGTTCTTTGCAAAATATTTTTGCCTCTTCATTTTTATTAATGCCTGATAGGGCTGTAATTAGTATGGTTCGTAAATTTGCACCTTCTTTACTAGAGGGAGGGTAAGATTCGATTATTGGGTATAAATATTCAATACAGAAATTATATTCACCTTTAATAAGAGCTAACTCTGCCTTTTCAACAACTTGCTTGTATGAATCCATTCTCAAGCATTAATCATTGTTCCAATACCTGAATTTGTGAAAATTTCTAGAAGTAATGAATGTTCAATCCTTCCATCAATTATATGGGCAGCTTTTACTCCTTGAGCCAGGGCTCTAATACAACATTCCGTTTTTGGTAGCATGCCATTAGAAACAATATTTTTTTCAATAAATTTTCTGGCCTCTTTTAGATTGATTTGTTTTGCGAGACTATTTGGGTTATCTCTTTCTTTTAGTATCCCTGGAGTATCAGTTAAAAGAATAAGTTTTTCTGCATTTATTGCAGCGGCAACTTCGCCTGCTACGAAATCAGCATTGATGTTATGAGAAATGCCATCTGCTGTAGATCCAATACTTGATATAACAGGAATATATCCTTTCGCAATAAGAGGGTCTAATAACTCAGGGTTGATTTGTGTGACCTCTCCAACTAATCCATGACTTCCATCTCCTAATTCTCTTGAATGAATTAAGTTGCCATCGAGGCCTGAAATTCCTACAGCTAATGAACCTGTTTTATTGATCCCCCTAACAATCTGTTTATTTACTCTTCCCATAAGCACCATCTCAACTATTTCCATTGTTTTCTCATCGGTAACTCTTAACCCATTTTCAAATTTTGGTAATATTTCTAATTTATTTAGCCAACGATTGATTTCGGGACCACCACCATGTATAACGACTGGGCATACACCAACACTTGATAATAGAGCAATATCTCTGAAGAAAGCTTCTTTTAACTTTTCATCTTCCATAATAGAACCTCCATACTTAACAACAATTTTTCTACCTGAAAAACTTTGTATGTATGGAAGTGCCTCGCTTAATATTGATACTCTTAGGGAATCGTCCATCATGAAAAGAATATTTAATAAAAGAAAATCAAATCGAATTCCTTTTCATTATCGTTGATAATAAATTCTGATTCAAGACCTTTGACGAAAAACCTGTTTAATCTTTCTTGTTTCTCAATCCATTGTTCAAAGGGGACATCATTGATTTCAAAATGCATCTTAAAACCATTCTTTTCTTCTTTTGTAATTTCTTCAATCTCTTTAAGTTGGGGAGGATTATCTTCATTCCATAAATTTAAGGCCTCTAATGAAGATTCAAGATGCGCTTTTATTCCATATCTCCATCTGGTTACATCTCTAACCAATTCAGTTAATTCTTTAGGTCTATTAAATTTATTTTTCTTAAAATCATTTCTATTTACTAATTTAACTGGAGGTATTTCAGAAGTTTTCAAACCAAGTCCAATTAGTAAAATAGGGACTCCATAAAAAAACGTAGGCACGCTTAGATTTACTGACTCAGTAAAATAAGCTGTCATCCCAATAAAAGCCAAAACACCTCCTGCGACTGTTATTATGTTTGCAGGAGATAGGTATTTCTTCATTTTGTTTTATTAGAAAAGTTATTTTATATTATGCAAGATCATAATTCTACAAATCAAGAAGATTTAATTTTAAAACTTGATCAAGATAGAGCATGGTTGTTAGAGAATCTTGATAAAGGTAAATGGTCAGAGATTAGGAGTGAACTGGCTGATCTTGAAAGAAAAATAAGCAAACTTATTATACGTGTTCAAGAATCAAATATTGAGACTTGATTTTAAAAGGGTATTTCGTCAACTTCAGGGACTAAAGGAGAGGTGTTCCATTGTGAATTTTCGGTATTTCCCGATTTCTCTTCAGAAGAATTGCTATTGTTGCTATGAGAAATGTTAGTTTCTTTTTTCTCTGAGGTTATTTGTACTCCAGGACTTATATTATGAATTCTTGAAGCTGTCAGTTCAGGCTGCTTTTCCTTAGTGCCATCTTTTCTGGTTACTGAGTTCATTCTTAGACGTCCCTCAATAACTATGTTTTGACCTTCTTTTAATTCTCCCACCATTTCTTGCGCAATAGTACCCCAACCTAAAACTTTTAATTCTCTAAATGGATCTTCATCGCGTAATCCTTTGAAATTAACTGTCATTTCAGCAATGGGTGTTTTATTCTCTTTGGTATATCTCATCTGAGGAGCGCTATTTATTACGGCTTGAATTAAACAATGATTCATTAACTTTCTATTTAATTACAAATATCTTGATGCACAATTCAGAAAATTGCCACGAAAATGTTTGGATCCTTTCAGGAACTTCAGATGGACCAGTCATAGTTAACAAACTATTAAAACTTAATTATGTAGTATTTGTAAGTGTTGTCACGCATAAAGCAAGTAAATCTTACGTTGAAAATTCAAAGTTACACATCATTACAGGAAAATTAAATGATTCAAGTGAAATCATCAACTTTATTGAAAAAAATAAAATTAATTATGTAATAGATGCAACTCATCCATTTGCTTTAATTATTTCTCAAAATCTAGATGAAGCATGTAAAAAAATCAAAAAGCCTCTTTTGGCTTTTGAGAGAAAATCGGAAATAAAATCATTTAAAAACTTTGAATATATAAAGGATTTAAAAAATATAAACAAGGAAGTTTTAGTAAATAAAAATATTCTTTTAGCAATAGGATCTAAATTATTAAATGAGACGGCAAGTTATTATTTAAAATGTGGTGCAAATGTATTTACAAGAGTAATTCCAACATATGAAAGCATATCCAAAGCTTTTGCCTCATGTATAAAAAATTCAAACATAGCAATACTCGAACCTAGTAAAAACAAAGGAAACATTTTAGAAAAAAAACTATGTGATCATTGGAAGATAGATTATATACTTTGCAGAGATTCTGGAAGTTATGCACAAATGAATTGGGAGGAAATTGTTTATAAAAGTGATATGAAGTTATTTTTAGTAAAAAGGCCAAACCTAAAATTTAGAAACTCGCTTATATTTTTTGATTATGATAAGTTGATAAATCAATTAACTGGTAAAAACATCACTTTAGGATGAAGAAAGTTTTACTTTTGGTAGCAACTGAATGTAATAAAAAAGCAGCTAAAAAAATAGCTAAATTATTACTCAAAAAAAAGCTTGCAGCGTGTGTCTCATTAAAAGAGATTAATTCCATTTATGAGTGGAAAGGAAAAATTGAGGAGGTTAATGAGTTGGAAATTATAATAAAAAGTAAACCAGAATTGAAAAATGCTTTGGTAGTTTTCTTACAAAAGCAGATATCTTATGATGTTCCTCAAATTATTTATAAAAAGTTTAATTCTGAAAAAAAATATTCTAATTGGGTAAATAAATCTTGTTCAAATCAAGTGTGTCCGTAATAACTTTTGAAGATTAATATTAGATCTAGAACCTAACTGAGTAATTATATGACCAGCGCATATTGAGCCTATTTCTCCGCACTTTTTTAAAGAATAATTATTAATTAGTCCATGTATAAATCCACCAGCATAAAGATCTCCTGCGCCGGTTGTATCAATAATTTTTCCTAATAGTTTTGGTTTTATTTCTTCAGACTTGCCTTTATTGACAACTAAAGAACCTTTACTTCCTAAAGTGATTATTACTAATTCACATATTGAAGAAATAGATTCTTGGCATCTTTGTAAATCATTTTCTTGAAATAGACTCAAAACTTCTGATTCATTACAAAAAACTATATCAATGTAGTTTTCAATTAATTCTAAGAAACTTTCTCGATGCCTATCTACACAAAAAGAGTCCGATAATGAAAGTATTATTTTTGTATCGGATTCTTTGGCAAGCTTTGCAGCTTGAAGAAAGGCATTTTTGGCTAAATCACTATCCCATAAGTATCCTTCCAAGTATAAATATTTGCTATTTGCTATTAACTTATAATTTACATCTTTAGGTTCAAATTCAATTGAAGCACCCAAATATGTGCACATTGTTCTTTGCGCATCTGGAGTTATAAAAATTATTGAATGTGCACTTGAGGGCCCTTTATCTATTGGCGGGGTGTTAAAAATAGTATTACTTCTTCTAATATCAGTAGAGAAGAAATTTCCAAAATTGTCATTCTTTACTCTTCCAATAAATTGAACATTATTATCTAATTCAGCCAAGCATACGACAGTATTAGCAGACGACCCCCCTGATATTTTTTTAATTACTGTGCAATTTTTTAATAAAGCTTCAGATTCATTAGAGTTGATAAGATTCATAGATCCCTTTTTGAGGGTATTTATCTCTAAAAATTCATCATCCACATTAACAATAATATCTACTATTGCATTTCCTAATCCAATAAGGTCTATATCTTTTTTTAGATCAAAAAGTTTGTTTTTTTCTGTCATTGAGATCAGATTTCTTGATTATCTTAGAAGAGCTCTTTTAGGACCATGGATTGGGTCTTCAATTACTATAGTTTGATCTCTGTTTGCGCCTAATGAAACAATCGCAATTGGCACTTCCATTAATTCAGCAAGAAATCTGAGGTAATTCATAGCATTTTCAGGAAGATCAGATAGTTTTCTGCAATTAGCAGTCGAGCATTGCCATCCTTTTAATTTTTTAAAAATTGGTTTACATTTTTTTAGGTCATCAGAATTTGTGGGGAAATAATCTATTTCTTTACCATCTAATTCATATGCAATACAGACTTGAATTTCATCTAACTCATCTAGCACATCTAATTTTGTTACTGCCAAACAATCAAGACCATTTACATAAACAGCGTATTTGCCAATAATTCCATCAAACCAACCACATCTTCTTCTTCTTCCAGTTGTGGTTCCAAATTCACTCCCTCTATCACAAAGTTGATCGTTAATACTTCCTTGTAATTCTGTTGGGAATGGCCCCTCTCCAACTCTCGTAGTGTATGCTTTCGCTACTCCTATCACCCTATCTATTAAAGTTGGTCCAACTCCAGCACCAATACAAGCACCTCCTGATATCGGATTTGATGAAGTCACATAGGGATATGTTCCATGATCCAAGTCAAGTAATGTACCCTGTGCCCCTTCAAAAAGAATATTTTTTTTATTTTTTGCAGCAGCATGAATAGTTCTTGTACAGTCAACTACATGCTTTGATAGTCTTTGTCCATAATCAAGATATTCTTCAATTATTTCATCTTTATTAAGGGGAGCAATGCCATATATTTTTTCTAGAAGTCCATTCTTTTCTTTAAGAGGGATCTCAATCACATCTCTTAATCTATCTTCATTAAGCAAATCTCTTATCCTTATCCCATTTCTTTGTGATTTATCAGCATATGTTGGGCCAATCCCTCTCCCTGTTGTTCCAATTTTATTGGAACCTCTATCAGCTTCCATAGCTTCATCTAATAAACGATGATAGGGCATGGTGACATGTGAGGTTGATGAAATTTTTAATCCTGATATATCTATTCCATTATCAATCAACATATCTATTTCTTTGAGTAATATCTTTGGGTCTACAACTGTTCCCGATCCAATTAGGCAAATTGTTTCTCTATAAAGTATTCCAGATGGAATTAAATGTAATTTTAAAACCTTATCATCGACAACTATAGTATGTCCTGCATTTACACCACCTTGATAACGAACAACAACATCTGCCGAACGACTTAATAAATCGGTTATTTTACCTTTTCCTTCGTCACCCCATTGGGCTCCGATTACAACAACATTAGCCAATTTTAGAAGAGCATTATTTTTGTACGAATATATAATATATTCAAAATTATTGAATAACTTTAAAAAAGTAAATCATTTGTATTAACTTTCTCTAAGAACCATTTTTTCGGCAAGAGTGAATTCTTTAGTTAAACGCTCTTTAAGCTTATCTGGTAGAGGCCTAGTTGCAAAGTTTTTGTAATGACCTGCCATGGCATTTAATGCTGTCTGCATTGTAGTAAATGATTGAGTTTTATTAACCATGCCTCTGTTTCTGTATCTAGAAATATAATCAGTTATTAGAGCAAGTGATTCATCTCTAACCTTATCCTTATCAGGAGAATCTTTTGGAGTTTCAACGGCAATTTGTAGGGTTTTAACAACTGATATTGTGTCTTTTGCATAATCACCTGTCATAGAAGTCTTTGCTGCATATGATGGAGAATTAAATAGTGTAAAAAAAACAGATATACAAATAGCAAAAGATATTGCTTTTACAAAAAATCTAGAAAATAATTCAGTCATCTTTTTAACTAACATAACTTAACTCCGAATAAATTTTAGCTTTAAGAATTTTTATTGTACATTACGTTTGATTCGGAAATAAATTTCTCTAATAAATTTTTAGATGCTATTTTAATTTTACTTTTGCTTGATCTGGAGAAGAATTCTACTTCTTTATTAATTGAGTCTCTGCCAATAATTATTTGAAAAGGAATTCCAATTAAATCTGCATCTTTAAATTTCACTCCTGCTCTATCATCTCGGTCGTCAAGGAGAACATCGATTTGGTTGCTTATAAACTCTTCATAAATCTCTTGAGTAAGTGCTTTTTGAATGGGATCTTTCAAATTAGTTGGAATAATTAAAATCTCAAACGGAGAAATTTGAATTGGCCAAGAAATACCATTTTCATCATGATTCTGTTCAATTGCTGCCTGGGCTATTCTTGTTACGCCTATTCCATAACAACCCATCCATAAATTTTTCAATTGACCATCCTTATCAGAAAACTTTGCATTTAATTTCTCACTATATTTTTGGCCTAATTGAAAAATATGTCCAATTTCGATACCTCTTTTTTCTTTTAATTCTTCATTACTTTCCTGGCTGATGCAATCTCCTTTTTTTGCATTCCTTATATCTGATATTAAAAACTTTTTCTCAATAAATGAAAACGCACGGAATACTTTGTGAAAATCAACTTTATTACCACCACTCACAAAAATTGAAAGATTACTGGCAGAGTAGTCAGCGATTCTTATCCAACTTTTATCCCAACTGGAATTAGTTTTTATTGTTTCATCATTTATGTCTGGGCCAATAAAACCTAATGGAAAATTAGTTAGATTTTTATTAATAATGGCATTGTCTTCGACTATTTTTAGGTGAATCAAGTTTGAAATATATTTTTTGTTGATCAAATTAAAAAGCTTGACTTCATTAATATTCTGATCTCCTCTGATACATGCGAGGATTGGGACTTCAGATTTATCTTCAAATTTTGCAAGGAATATAACGACCTTAATTATTTGACTTGCATCTAAATTATTATTTTGACAAATATCAACAATCGATTTTTGATTAGGGGTTTCTATCCATTCTTCATGGGACATTATTAAAGGAATCTCTTCGGACGGCAAAGAAACGGCTTTTTCAATATTGGCTGCATATGAACCACTCTCAGTAAATAAAATAGAATCTTCTCCTGCATCTGCTGTTACCATAAACTCTTTGGATGCTGCTCCTCCAATTGCTCCACTATCGGCATCCACGCCAACTGTATCTAATCCACAATTTTTAAAAATATTTTCATAAGCTTTTTCCATTTTTTCGTAAAAAGAAGACAAATCTTCTTTTGAAGAGTGAAAAGAATAAGCATCCTTCATTATAAATTCCCTACTTCTCATTAATCCAAATCTAGGTCTTATCTCATCTCTAAATTTTGTTTGTATTTGGTAAAAACACAAAGGCAGCTGTTTATATGAATTTATCATTTCTGATGCAATACTTGTAATAACTTCCTCATGTGTAGGTGCTAAGCCAAATTCTTTTCCCTGTCTATCCTTTAAATTAAACATTATGCCTTCTCCTGCGGTGTAACCTTCCCATCTTTCACTTTTTTTCCATAATTCTGCTGGGTGGAGTTGGGGTAAAAGTAATTTCGAACAATAAATATTATTAAGTTCCTTTTCAATTATGGTAGATATTTTTTCGATTACTCTAAGCATTATTGGCATGTATGCATAGATGCCACTATTAACTCTGCGAATATAACCCCCTTTTAAGAGTAATTGATGAGAAATAATTTCTGCTTCAGAAGGAGTGTCGCGAAGAGTCCCCAGAGGAAATGAGGTAGTGACGCGCATAAAAGAAACTTATAAATTTAATCAATTTTATCAATTCAGGTGTAAAAAAAATTTAAAGTGTCTTGAGTCCCTGAAGGCAGGTAGTTTAGATTTATCCTTTCTGCTAGTTTCTGCAATAATAAAACTTAAAACTTTTAAGTAAATTCATTAACCTGAATGACATTTTTAATAAAGTTATGGAAAATATAGATTCTAATATTTCTAGTTCAGAAGAATTAGTTGGTATTGATGAAGTTCAGAAATTCCTTAACCGATCAAGAGCTTCTGTTTACAGGTACACAAATACAGATCTAAGAAATTTAAATCCTAGCTTTAACCCGAGAAAATTAAATCCTGAATATAGAACTGATCAGAAAGAGCCATTACGTTTCCACCCTAATGAAATTGCAAGATTTGCTAAGGATATTTTAAGAATTAAAGAAGTTACTGTCGAAGTTTTTAATTCTCCATCTTCAGCTGCACAAAATACTCTTTCTCAAATCCTTGAAGAATTAAAAAGTATTAGATCTCTGCTAGAAAAAAATTAATTTTAAACTATATTTTGATTTATGTACTTTTTGATTGTAAGATTATTTTGTTAAGTTTATTACTCAACTTTTAACAAGTAAATCTCTTGAGATACACAAATTCAAAGCGGTTTGTCAAAAGTAATTTAAGCGAAAAATCTTCTCTTATTACTATTTCAAGTGAATTGGAAAGAGATGATGATGACCCCTTAAGTATGAGGAGTTTATCAATTTCGTTTCTTGGGATTATAATTGCCTCCCTGACAATATTATTGCCCTCAATTTGTATTTTGCTTGGTAGACCTTTATCTCAAGGAAATGAGATTACTTCTTTTCACTTAATTAAAAAAGATGGATCTTAGTTTGATACCTCCATCTCCAATGAAGGGCATAGTTAATTTAGTTGTTGAAATACCAGCTGGTAGCAGGAATAAATATGAATATTGTTCTCAAGCTGGAATTATGGAACTTGATAGGATTTTGCATTCTTCAGTGCGCTACCCATTTGACTATGGCTTTGTCCCAAACACCCTAGCTGATGATGGAGCTCCACTAGACGCAATGGTAATTATGGATGAGCCAACATTCGCAGGTTGTCTAATAAAAGCAAGACCTATAGGTGTCTTAGATATGCATGACTGTGGGAAATATGATGGGAAACTTTTATGTGTTCCTATATCTAATCCTAGGCAAGAAAATATAATTAGCATTAATCAAATAGCACCTAATCAATTAGAAGATGTTGCAGAATTTTTTAGAACAAGCAAAGGTTTAGATGGAAGGACGGTTCAAATAGATGGTTGGAGAGATTTTGAAGTAGTTGAAGAACTTTTAAGAAAATGTACACCAAAAAAAAAGAAATCCTTTCAAGTTTTAAAAAAATCATCAATCGTTAAATAAATTGAAAAGAGTAATTTTTTATAGCTATCCAAAATGCTCTACATGTAGAAAAGCATCTAAGTGGCTTGATCAAAATAATATTAATTATCAATTAATAGATATTGTTAAAGAACCACCTTCAAAAGAATTTTTGGAACTGGCTTTAATACAATTTTCATTAGACATTAAGAAGATATTTAATACAAGAGGTAAGAGTTATAAGTCAATCGGTATTGATATTCTTGACTTAACCAAAAATAAAATTATTGAACTATTGTCAAATGATGGAAAATTAATCAAAAGACCATTCTTAATTATTAATGAAAGTAAATTAATACTTGGATTCAATGAGTCTGAATATATCGCAAACCTCAAATAGATATTTAATTTTATGGTTTTGTAAATTTTATGAATTTCTCTTTAAAAAATATACTTCTTGAGTGGGGTCCATTAATTCTCTTAGCTTTTTTTGTCTCTTCTTGCAGATCTTTTTTAGCGGAACCTCGTTACATTCCCTCTGGTTCAATGCTTCCTGAATTACAAATAAACGATAGATTAATTATTGAAAAAATCTCCTTAAAAAATTCATCACCTCAAAGAGGAGATATTATTGTTTTTAAATCCCCTTTCTCTTTTGATGAAAAACTTGTTGCATCAAGATCTAACCCATTACCAAACAAAAGCTATTGTTTTTTTATGGGTTTTCCTCCAATGTCATTCATCCCTGGATTAAGAGACCAGGCTTGTGATGCTTATATAAAAAGAGTAGTAGCATTGCCCGGAGAATTAGTTAGTGTCAATATTAAAGGCGAAGTGATAATTAATAATAAAAAGATTTTTGAGCCATATGTTATTAATTTCTGTTCAGAATCCTTTTTTAATAATTGCGGAGAATTTAAAAGTTTGAAAGTACCGAAGGATCATTTTTTGGTTTTAGGTGATAATAGATCAAATAGCTGGGATGGAAGATATTGGCCTGGAGGTAAATTTCTTCATAAAAAAGAAATAATTGGAAAAGCGTATTTTAGGTTTTGGCCTTTAAAGAATTTTGGGCTTTTTAAAAATCAAGCCCTACATGAATCACTTTCCCTTTGATTAATTTATTTTTCTTGGGGAAATTTGAAGGTGAATCATAACCTAAATTGATTTGATTATTTATCCATTTTGTATCAGGGTCAAATATAAGCCATCTTTTACTGCCGATAGATAATTTCTCTTGCATTATTCCTAATAAATTAGAGGGATTAAAACTTAAATATTTCCAAAGCATTGGGATTGGCCAATCTCGTTTGACTACAAATTCTTTCCACAATAACGGTAAAACTAATTCAAAAGAGCTTATCCCTGTGGGTCTATCATTTATGGGAATAAATGTATCTTCATCGCTTAATGCCTTTGAGTTCACTGCAATTGCTTGAATTAAATCATTTTCTAAACCTTTTATTAAAAATTCTCTATTTTCCTGAGAGCCCAAAGGGGGATCTACTTTCCACCCAAGATCATCAAACTCGAGATTATTTGTATCGGCTATTAAGCTCCACCAACTTATTGTTGTTGAAATTGGAATAGCATGTTTTTCTATTTCTTTAAGAGAATTTGAATCTGAGATATTTTTAATTACTATATTTTTATCTGGGAAAATATTCTTGATTCCTAAAATATTTTTAACTTCTGCAATCTCATTATTATTGTCAATAATATAAAAACCTGATTGTAGTGTTTTTATGTCCTTATTTATAATTCCTTTCTGTAGTGAATTTTTTTTTGTTAATGAAAATAATATTGGTGATGTCTTCACTGCGTCTAAAGAAAGACCTTTAAAAATGATTGAGTTGTCAAAAAAGTTGCTAGTAGAGAGACCTATTGAACCTGATTTCAAAAGTTCACAATGGGGAGATAGTTTTTTGCCTTGATCTTCCAAACTTAAACTTCCCCAAAAATAAATATTTAAATCAAAATCATAATTTTTCTGAAAGGGTATTTTTTCAGGATTATCTCTCCAGTTGTTACTATTTGGAAGAAAGGCGATTGTACCAAAACCTGATTTCTTTGCTCTAAACTTTAAATTTTCTAGGTTATCATCAACCCCTGTTAAGGGATCTTCTAAAAATGAGTGACTATCTACAAGCATTGGAGCCAATATTTTATTACCAGATTTAGAAATTTTAATATTCTTTTTTAACGCCTCCTCTTTAGCCTTATTACCAAATGCTTCTATTTTGCCATCGATAATTAATAAATTATCTTTGATAACTGTCGCATTGGAGCCCATCAAAATATTTATATTTTCAAAAAAAAAGCTTTTCCCCATTTTTAAAGAGCCCCGGATGCTGTTGAGTCCAGTATCCCACCAAGATGTGTAGTAATATTCAAAGCACTAATTACATTATCTTTTTGAGGATCCTTAAAAAGATCAATAACAGTTATACCTCCATTACCTTGCTTTATCATCCAGATATTAGAAAAATCAATTCCTAATAAATTACAAATAAGGGTTTTATTTACTGCATCATGTGCGACTAACAAGGTCAAATCTTTATTCTTTTGAGCTAAACATATTTCTTCCCAAGCCTTAACTGATCTTTCAGATACTTCTTTAATACTCTCACCCTCGGGCATTAGCACTTCTTCAGGTTTTTCATGCCAATTTTTAAGTAATTCTGGCCATTGTTGCTTAATTTCATTTTCTAATTTGCCTTCCCATAATCCATGGCTTATTTCTACTAAATTTTCAATCTTTTTTATTTCTAAATCTGACTTGTTTTGAAGAATTATTTGTGCTGTTTCATATGGTCTATCCATTGAACTTGAAAAAGCCTTATTGAAGTTAATTTCTTCTAAATATTTAGAGGCCTTCCCCGCCTGATCTTTCCCATTATTATTTAAAGGAATATTTATTTGTCCTTGGAATCGACCCTCTTTATTCCAGTTGGTTTCACCATGCCTAACTAAAAATATTCTTGAGTCTCCAATCTGATCAGGAATTCTTTTATCTAGATGAGAAGTTTGGTTTAAACATTCAATTTGTGTTTTATATGAATGTCTTTGCTTCATAATATTAAGGATTGAAAAAGAGGCATTATCTAACTTTATTTTTCTAAAACCTTTTTTAGGTTTTCCAATCAATAATAAAATCAAACATCTTAGGATTGCATTATGACCAATTATTAAAATATTTGCTTCTTGTTTTTCTAAATATATTTTAAAAATACTTTTAATAAATTCATTTGCCTGCTCATATAAATCTTTAATTGGTTGATACGTTGAATTATGAATACTCTCTAAAGTTAAATTTTCAGGATCATTTTTCCAAAGAAGATAGTCTTCTGGATACTTGTTTTTTATTTCATTAATAGTTAAACCAGACCATGAACCAAGATCAACCTCTAATAAATTTTTATCGTAAATAATATTATTTTCTCCTTTTAAGTTTTTCTGAATTGTCTTCGCAGTCTCTGCCGCTCTTACAAGTGGGGAAGAAAATATCTTGTCGAAATTAATCCCTGATAATGCCTCTCCCGATTTAAGTGCCTGTTCGTAGCCTTTATCGGTTAAATATGAATCATCTGTCCTACCTTGAACTAAGCCTTTTTCATTAAAACTGCTAAGCCCATGCCTTACTAAAACTAATCTAATGCTCATTATATAAATTTTAAATTATAGTATTTTTATCATCTCATGGCGTGATAAAAATAGGTATATGATTATTAGAAATTTCAATGAAAACTAAATTAGGTTTTATATTTTATTATTAATTACATGAATAAGAATATTTCTAAGACAAAACTATTTATAGCTTTTATTTCTCTAATCATAACTTTTTTTGTGTGGCAACAAGGGCTTCGAGATAGTCTCAGTCGACCATCGGTAAGCTTTGATATTAGTCAAAAAGAAAAAGAAATTGCGGAATTAGCTTTACCTGCAATACCAATTAATTTAAGAAACCTTCTTATTATTAATGATCCAATTGAGGATATTAATAATTCTCTTTCTGAGATTTCTTTTGATCAATTAACAGAAAGGAATCAATTGATTTGGCTAATTTCTTACACGAACAATGAGATAAATATTAAAAAAGAGTACCCTAATAACTTTGATAATAAAAATTATAAATTGGTAGTAGAAAATTTAAGTAAAAGTAATCTAGATAATTCATATAAGCCTAATGATAATTTACTAGAGTTATTTAAAGATGATAGATTTCTGTACCATTTGTTGAGCAAAAGATTTTCTTTTGATGAGAGTCAATTAATAACAGATACACTTTCAAAAAAAATGTTTTTAAAAATAATAGCTATTAGATTATTACCTCTTTTAACAATAGTCCTTGGCTCTTTATTAGTTCTAAGGACATTATGGAGTGTTTTAGCGTCAAGAAAAATTGAATGGAAAGAATTTAAACCCTTAGATTTAGATTTGTTAGATATGGTTTTGTTGATATCAGGAGGATTTGTTGTTTTAGGAGAAGTTATTTCGCCATTATTTTCAATTACCTTAGTTGAATTAGTGGCCTCTAATTTATCAATCGAATTGACACAATCATTAAAAATATTTTTTGGCTATCTATTTATGGCAATACCCCCACTAGGGATAATTTATTATCAAATAAAATCTTTTGAAAAAAAAATTATTTTAAAAAAAGATTATTTTCAATTCAATTTCTTACCAATAAAAGATTCTTTTTTTCAGGGATTTAAGGGGTTTTTAATGATAATTCCTTTTGTTTTGCTGGTGTCATTAATTATGAATCTTTTAGTTGATAATCAAAATGGGAGTAATCCTTTACTTGAGATCGTTTTAAATAGTAATAATTATTTGTCATTTTTACTTTTATTTTTAACAACTACATTTTTAGCTCCAATATTCGAGGAGGTTATTTTTAGAGGCGTTTTACTACCAATTTTATCAAGAGAATTTGGAATAATTTTAGGTATCACAATTTCTGCTTTTATTTTTGCTCTGGCGCATTTGAGTATCGGTGAAATGATCCCATTGTTTACCTTGGGTATAGGACTAGGAACTACTAGACTCATATCAGGAAGATTATCCTCTTCTGTGATTATGCATTCTTTATGGAATGGGATGACCTTTTTGAATTTGTTTCTGTTGAGAACATAAAGATTTAGCTATATTGCTTGCGAATAAATTAAAAAAATGTTTATTTGATTTATAACACTTTTTATATTTCCATTAATACTAACAAATGAATATAAATAAGAATGAAAATTCTTTAAAAAATAACCTTTACGATGCTAATAAAATAACTTCTAAAAAAATAAAATTATTTAATTTAAAATTTATTCATAGAATATTTGATAGCTTAAATATATCTTTATTAATTTTGATTTTTAGTTTATCTTTTCTTTCTTTTAATAGTCAAAGAAAATGGACAAGTATTTATAATAATTTATTAAAAACAAGAGCAAATAATAATAATCTTATTGACTATATTTCTAAGACTGAAGAATTTTATATTAATGAAATTGAGTCCCTTAATATTTTTAAAAAAGCAACTCCAAAAGATTTAATTTATCTTGATAAGCAAATTACACAGAATAAAAATAATTATTTAAATAAAAAAATTAAATTTATTAAAGATGGATTAAAAGATAGTAAATATCAAAAAGGATATTGATGAAAAGAAGTAAGAAAATTGTTCATTTAGTACCTCTCAAACCTCGAAGGTTTAAGGTTACTTATATATTTTGTTTATTATTGATCTCTGGACTATTTGGAAGGCTTGTAAATTTACAAGTTTTTAGTGCCTCTGACTTACAAAAAAAAGCGAGATTAATACAATTCACCAAGATTAGTTCTTTAAATAAGAGAAGATCAATAGTAGATAGAAATAATAGACTAATTGCTTATGATAAACCTCTCTACAGATTATGGGCTCATCCTAAGTACTTTAACTTCCCTGGAGATTCAACTAATAGAGTAAGAACTATTGATGAAGTGGTTAATAAATTGACGCCAATTTTAAATGTAAAAGATGAATTGCTTCTATCAAAGTTTGAAAATAAAATGTTAGGAATTGAATTGCTGGATGAAATAACAGAGAATCAAGCAAAAAAGATCAAAAACCTTCATATTAGTGGTTTGGATCTCGTTAAATATTCTCAAAGATATTATCCTCAACGTAATTTGTATTCAAATCTTATTGGGTTTGTTAATTATGAGAATAAAGGTTCAGCTGGTTTAGAGCTACATTTAGATAATCAAATCAAAGTACTTAACAAAAGTAATTTGATTAAGAAAGGAGGAGATGGAACACCTCTCCCAGATAATTCGGGACCAAGAGATTTCATTAGTGACTACAAGAGTTTAGGTTTGACAATAGATTCAAGATTACAGAAAGCTACTTTTAAAGCTTTAAGTAAACATGTAGTGAAGTGGAACGCAAAGAAAGGCTTCGCAATAGTAATGAATGTAAATAATGGAGAGATCTTATCACTAGCATCAATTCCATCTTATGATCCAAATAAATATTGGGATTATGATACCGAAGTCTTTAGAGGTTGGTATTCTCAAGATTTATTCGAGCCTGGTTCAACTTTTAAACCAATAAATCTAGCCTTAGCATTAGAAGAAAAAGCAATCCAAAAAGATGGTTTAGTTGAAGATAGTGGGGAGGTTAATGTTGGAGGATGGAGCCTTTCAAATTGGGATAAAAAAGGAAATGGCTATATTGATTATCCAAAAGTTTTACAAGTTTCAAGTAATGTGGGGATGGTAAAAATAATGCAAAATTTGCCGTCTAAGACTTATTGGAATTGGCTAAATAAATTAGGAATTAATAAACGTTTGGAGACGGATTTATTTGAATCTACAGCTGGTCAATTAAAGTCAAAAAATATATTTGTTACTCAGTCAATTGAGCCAGCAGTAGCATCTTTTGGAAAGGGTTTTTCTATTTCTCCTTTAAAATTAGCTCAACTTCACGCTGTTCTAGCTAATGGGGGAAGTGAAATAATTCCTCATGTTACTTTAAATTTTAAAGCTCACCTTAAAAACTATTCTCCAAAAGAAATCTTTTCTAACGAGGTATCAAAAACCGTTCTTAAATGGATGGAAAGTGTTGTTGATAATGGCAGTGGAAAAGGAGCGAAAATTGATGGATACAGAATTGGAGGGAAAACTGGAACTTCTCAAAAGGCAGTTAATGGAAGGTATACAAGTAAAAAGGTTTGTAGTTTTGTAGCTTCTTTTCCTGTTAATAATCCAAAGTATGTTGTCCTTGTTGTTATTGACGAACCTTCAAAGGCATACGCTTATGGTTCAACGGTTGCAGTACCAATTGCAAAAGAAATCATCGAAAGTTTAATTGTTATTGAAAAAATACCGCCACAAATTGAAGAAAACAGGAAAGTTGTTAAAAAACCATGAAATTATTCTGGTTTTTAGTTAATTAGTTCATTATTTAATGATTTCATTTGAAATTGAAGCTATCGTATAAAAATATATGGTTATCTAAAAATGAAATCAATTTTAGAACAATTATCTTCTATTACTGTTGTTGTCGCTGATACTGGAGATTTAGATGCGATTAAAAAGTTTCAACCTAGAGATGCCACTACTAATCCATCACTAATATTAGCTGCGGCTAAGAATCCTGATTACATAAAATTAATCGATCAAGCTTTGGAAAGCTCAAGAAAATCCCTACCTGTTGGCTTTTCTGAAAGTGAATTAATTAAAGAGACTATAGATCAGGTTTCAGTATTTTTTGGCAAGGAAATTCTTAATCTTATTTCTGGAAGAGTATCTACAGAAGTTGATGCAAGACTAAGTTTTGATACTGAAGCAACAGTTACAAAAGCGAGAAAGTTAATAAATCACTATAAAAGTTTTGGAATAGATAAAGAAAGAATATTGATTAAGATCGCTTCAACTTGGGAAGGAATTAAGGCAGCTGAAATTTTAGAAAAAGAAGGTATTAAATGCAATTTAACTTTACTTTTTAACTTCTGCCAAGCTGTAGCCTGTGCTAATGCAAAAATAACCTTAATCTCGCCTTTCGTAGGGCGAATATTGGATTGGCATAAAGCAAAAACTGGCAAAGATAACTTTGCAGGGTGTGAAGATCCAGGTGTTATATCAGTAACCAAAATCTACAATTATTTTAAAGAAAAAGGATTTAAAACTGAAGTCATGGGTGCAAGCTTTAGAAATATAGATGAAATAAAAGAATTAGCAGGATGTGACCTTCTAACTATTGCTCCAAAATTTTTAGACGAACTTAATAGAGAGGAAGGGGAATTAATTAAAAAATTAGATGAAGATGCTCAATCCCATAGTTCTATTGATTATAAATTTGATGAGAGAGACTTTAGATTAAGTATGTTAAAGGATCAAATGGCAAGTGAAAAGCTTAGTGAAGGAATAACAGGCTTCAGCAAAGCAATAGAAGAATTAGAAGAGTTGTTATTAAAAAGACTTTCAGAAATTAATAATCAAAAATTAATTTCGACAACTCAGATTTAATTTTTATTAAAACATAAAATTAATCTTTGCTTTTGGTTAGAAGTCTCTTGATAACTCTCATCGCGATGTCTTCATAATTCATTTGACCAGATAATATTTGAGCAATACGTTGAGGGGCTGTTTTCCTTTTGACACCTAATTGATAGCCAGTTCTTGGAAATCTATAAAATATTTGAGCAATTCTCTTTCCCCATGCCATGGATTTTCCCCATTCATTATTAATGTTTGTTGAATAATTATTTAAATCATTATTATTTCTGGACAAACACTCGTCAATACTTTCTGCAGCAAAATAACTACTAATTAGAGAAGGTCTAATACCTTCAGCCAAAAACGGATCGCAAAGTGAGGCCGCATCCCCCACCGCAATTACCCTATCTCCATTGAGCTTGTTTAGACCATTCCAAATTCTTAGTTTTTTATGAACCACCTTAAAAGATAAATCTTCAAATCCGAAACTTTTTATTACTTTATTATTGAGGTCTTTATTTTCTAGAAGTTTATTATTTATAAAAGTGCCTAAGCCAATATTGACACTGTCTTTTAATGGAAATGCCCAAGCAAATCCATACTTAACAAATCCAAACTCAAATCTAACTGAATCTTTAGGAATATTCCCTAATCCTTTTAACCTCAAGGCGATAGTATTGGCAAATTTTGGCTTTCTTGGACCTAAGTTGAAATATCCAGCCCATTTAGATTGTGAACCGTCGGCAATAACAAGAAATTTAGATTTATATGTAACTTTATTGCTGCATTTTATTATCCAAGTCTTATTATGCTGCGTTATTTTTTCGACCTGTACTGGTCTTAATATCTCACCGCCATATTTTATAGCTTCATCAAGTAATAATTTATCTAATTTTTCTCTTCTAATTATCCAAAAAGGTGATTCACCACTAAGGTCAGCAACAACATTATCAGATGACTCCCATCTGAATTCAACATTCCTGATTTTAGATTCTATTGATTCATCTATATCTAATGGGAGATATTTTTTCATTGAGGATGCCATCCCTCCTGCGCAGGGCTTTATACTTCCAGATGCCTCCTTCTCTATAATTAAAACTGAATAGCCTTTTTTTGATAAGTTAAGTGCTGTAGAAGATCCTGAGAGACCTCCTCCAATAATTATAATGTCGAATTCCTTCAAACTTTTAGAATTTCTTTCTCCTTTTCAGATAATTTAGTTTCTATTAAAGAAATATATTTGTCAGTAAATTTTTGTATCTCTAATTGATTATCTCTTGATACATCTTTTGATATTAAACCTTCTTTCTCATCTTTTTTCTCTTTGTCAACAGCATCCCTTCTAATATTTCTTAGCGCTACTTTACCTTCCTCTGCATATTTAGAAGCTAACTTGCAAAACTCTTTTCTTCTTTCTTCAGTTAATGGTGGGACATTTATTCTTATCACCTTCCCATCATTGTTGGGGGTGATACCTAAATCACTAACTGAGATTGCTTTTTCAATAGTTTGTAGGGAAGAAATATCAAATGGTTGTATTGAAATTGTTTGTGAATCGATAGTTGATATTGAGGCAAGTGATTTGATGGGGGTTTCCGCTCCATAATATTCAACACTTATTCTGTCTAATAATGATGCATTAGCCCTCCCCGTCCTAATGGTATTAAAGTTTCTTTGAGTGGCTTCAACACTTTTGTTCATACTAGATTGAATTTCTTGTTCTTTCATAATTAGAAATAATTAACTTAAATAAGTTTTAACTTATTAAAGAGCCTATAGACTCTCCGGCAACAGCTCTGGAGATATTACCTTTTTTAAAAATATCAAAAACCATAATTGGAATATTATTATCTTTGCATAGAGCAATAGCAGTACTGTCCATCACAGCGATTTCATCACTAAGAACCTGTTGATAAGTTAGAGAAGAATACTTTTTTGCTTCTTTAAATTTATTAGGATCACGATCATAAACCCCGTCAACTTTTGTCGCCTTCATAACAACTTCAGCATTTATTTCGGCGGCCCTCAAAGCGGCAGTAGTATCTGTAGTGAAAAATGGATTTCCACAACCACCCCCAAAAACTACAACTCTTCCTTTCTCTAAATGTCTCATTGCTCTTCTTCTAATATAAGGTTCAGCAATTTCTTGCATCTCTATAGCTGTTTGTACTCTAGTTTCAACCCCAACTCTCTCTAATCCATCTTGAAGGGAAATAGCATTCATTACTGTTGCTAACATTCCGACATAATCAGCTGTAGCTCTGTCCATACCATCAGCAGAACCTTTTAGTCCTCTAAATATGTTGCCACCCCCGACAACTATTGCAAGTTGAACTTTATTTGCAATTACCCTCTCAACATCTTCAGCAATTGATTGAACTATCGCAGGGTCTATACCGTACGGTTTATCTCCCATTAGTGCTTCACCACTAAGCTTTAAAAGTACTCTTTTGTAAGTCATTCAATAATCATACTTTTATGACCTTAGCAAGTAAATATACAGAATTTCTTTTTTAGGTTAATAATACTTCCGTCTTTAAACAATTCTCAATCGAAAACCAGAAAAACAAATAAAGTTCCTTTGAAATTCTAAAACTCCACACATGCTTGAGCTTTTATTCCTTGCTCCTTAAAAGGATGCCTAATTAATTTCATCTCTGTTACTAGATCAGCTTGATTAATGATTGATTCGGAAGCTCCTCTTCCAGTTAAAACTATGTGATTTTTTCTATTATCTAGACTTTTTACAAATGTAATTATTTCCTCTGGAGAAAGATATCCAAGTTTGGTTGCAATATTAATTTCATCAAGGATTATAAGTTTATATGATTCATCTTTTATAAATTTTTTAGCTACATGCCAAGCTTCTTTAACTAATACTTCGTCCCTTACTCTATCTTGTGTTTCCCAAGTAAATCCCTCTCCTAAAGCGTGCCATGAAATATTTGATGATAAATTTTTAAGAGCTTTTTCTTCACCGGTAGTCCAACCACCTTTAATAAATTGAATAATTGCGACTTTATGACCATGTCCAATAGTTCTTAACGCCATTCCTAAAGAAGCAGTTGTTTTTCCTTTCCCATTCCCAGTAAAAACAATTAATAAACCTTTTTTTGTTTTCCTTACTTGTAATCTCTTTGTTTGAATATCTTTTCTTTTTTGCATTCTTTTTTTATAAAGATTCTCATCAGTTTCAGGAGATAACTTTCCTCCTATTCCAAGTTCTTTAGCCTGAATATCAAGACTAGTTATATTTTTTGAAGCGGGTTGTTTCTCATCAGCCATAAAATAACTTTTAAATTATATTATACTAATTTAAAAAATTTCACGTTTTTTATATTTTGAAAGTGCATTATTAACAGCTTGTTGCTGATCTCGTTTCGTTATCCAGTGATGATAAGTTTGAGTATGTAGGCTAACGGAATGTCCCATCATTCTTGCTGCAACTGTATCAGGTAGATCATAAAAAATTGTTCTGACTGCCCATGCATGTCTTAGATCATAAGGTTTTATTTTAAGGGCATAACGTTTAAATTGATCAGTTATTTTTTTTCCAATATTTTGCAAAGTTGTAACTCTAAGATCTCTATTAATTTTTGGAAGTAATTCTGGATCTTTGCCTAATTCACAAAGTTCAAATTTATCTACCCATTTGGGATGAAAGGGCCAAACCTGATGTTCTCCTGTTTTAGTAGTAGGCAAAACTCTAATTATTTTGTCTCCATAATTGGTTAAGGAGCTTAAGTCACAAAAAAATACTTCATGATTTCTTAAACCATATGTGGCCATAAGCCCGAAAACATATTTCCAGGACTTGTTTGGTATCTTATCCCATAGATTTTCAATTATCTCGTCAGTAGGAAGATCCCTAAAGCTTGCTTTATTTAGTCCATAACCTTTAGCCATTAATTTCCAATCTTCAGGAAGTTTATGTTCTAAAAATTTTGCCAAAACGCTCAAAGACGTCGCGCATTGTTTTCTGCTTCTGCTCCCTTCTTTATAAGTTTTTAATGTGGTTGTAAAAATATTATCTAAATTTTCAGTATTAGTATCATTTTGGATGGATATCATTCTATTAATGTAGGGCTTATAAGAGCTTCTCCAAGTTGTTTTTCTAGTGCTTGTTAAATATTCGTTTTTATTCTCACTAAAAAAATAATTCTCAAAATCATTAAGTCTATTTAAAAATTTAAATTCATCTTTTATTTCCTTTTTATCAGAATTTTTTACCCAATTGATCCAATCAAATTGATTTAACTCTAATTGCAAAGTTATCAATTGTAATTTTTTCTTAGCTTCTTCTAAGCCATTAAAATCCGCTTTGAGTCCAAGAGATATTCGTTGAACCGTAAAGTCATTTTTATTATTTTTTGAAGGTAGTGAACCTCTGATGTTTAATGTCTCCCCTCTTTTTTCAATTCTAAGTTTGCTTCCTTCTTTAGCAAATTTGTCATTGACATTATTAATTTCCTGAATTACGTTCATTAACTTATATAATTACTTTTATAATGACGTTCCTAATGTTTATTTTCAATCTCCATAAAATATAAATGGAAAAAGTAGGCGTCTTATTAATGAATCTTGGCGGCCCTGAAAGGATTACAGATGTAGGTCCATTTTTATATAATTTATTTTCTGATCCTGAAATAATTAGGCTTCCCGTCCCAGCATTTCAGAAACCTTTAGCATGGTTAATAAGTACACTTAGAAGTACTACTTCACAACAGGCTTACCTTTCAATAGGTGGAGGATCTCCTATTAGAAGGATTACGGAACAACAAGCTAGAGAATTACAAAGCAAATTAAGAGATAAAGGTTTAAATGTAACAACTTATATAGCGATGAGATACTGGCATCCTTTCACAGAATCAGCCATTGCTGATATGAAAGCAGATGGGATAGATCAAATTGTCGTATTGCCTCTGTACCCACACTTTTCTATAAGTACAAGTGGTTCGAGCTTTAGAGAATTAAAAAAATTGAGAGACTCTGATTCTGAGTTTAAAAAAATACCAATGAGATGTGTAAGAAGTTGGTTTAGTCAATCAGGTTACTTAAAATCAATGGTTGAGCTCATTTCGGAACAAATTTCGCTCTGTGAATCGCCTGATAGTGCACATATCTTTTTTACAGCTCATGGAGTTCCTAAAAGTTATGTGGAGGAAGCAGGAGATCCATATAAAGAACAAATAGAAGATTGTTCACTACTAATTATTGATGAACTTGAAAAATTTTTAGGTCATACCAATCCTTACACTCTGTCTTATCAAAGTAGGGTAGGTCCAGTTGAATGGTTAAAACCATACACAGAAGAAGTTTTGACAGATCTTGGTAAAGCTAAAGTAAATGATTTAATTGTAGTCCCTATAAGTTTCGTAGGAGAACATATTGAAACTTTACAAGAAATTGATATTGAATATAAAGAAATTGCTGAGAAAGCAGGCATTGTTAATTTTAGAAGGGTAAAAGCATTAAATACACACCCTACCTTTATTGAGGGTTTAAGTGATCTAGTTGTTTCTTGCCTAGAAGGACCGATAATTAATATAGAGAAAGCTTCTGAATTGCCTGAGAAAGTTAAACTATACCCTCAGGAAAAATGGCAATGGGGTTGGAATAATAGTTCAGAAGTTTGGAACGGCAGGGTCGCTATGATAGTTTTTCTTATACTTTTTATTGAACTTATCTCAGGTTCTGGGCCTCTTCATAGATTAGGGATTTTATAAATTATATATTATTAAAAAATATCTAAAACTTCATCAAGAGCAATTAAATTTCTAAGTAATTTTTGACATTACATTTCCAAAATGGGCAATATTTTTTAATTAAGTTTATTATTTAAATAGATTTATTTTCTTTAGTGACGCTTACTTCGACATCTTTAACAAAAGATGATTCAGAAAAAAATTACCCCATATGGATTACAGGTGCTGAAGCGCTAATGGATTCACTAAAAGTTCATGATGTAAAAGTGATATTTGGATATCCAGGCGGTGCCATACTTCCTATTTATGATGCGGTACATAAAGCAGAAAATGATGGATGGTTAAAACATTACATGGTAAGACATGAGCAGGGAGGATCCCATGCTGCAGATGGATATGCCAGGTCAACAGGTGAGGTAGGGGTTTGTTTTGGTACTTCAGGTCCAGGGGCTACAAATTTAGTAACTGGTATTGCAACAGCTCAAATGGATTCAGTTCCATTGGTAGTAGTTACTGGCCAAGTTCCAAGACCTGCTATAGGAACGGATGCTTTTCAAGAGACTGATATTTTTGGAATTACACTCCCTATCGTTAAACATTCATGGGTTGTAAGAGACCCGTCTGATATAGCAAAAGTAGTTTCAGAGGCGTTTTTTATTGCTTCTTCTGGAAGACCTGGCCCAGTTTTAATTGATATACCAAAAGATGTGGGTCAAGAATTCTTTAATTATGAAAGAATTTTACCTGGTGAGATTATTCCTAAGGGCTTTAAAAGGAATGGAGAAATTAACGACGCTGATATTAACCAGGCTATTGAATTGATTCAAGAATCTTCAAGACCTTTGTTATATGTAGGAGGTGGAGCAATATCTTCAGGTGCTCATGAGGAAGTGGAAACCTTAGCTAATAATTATCAAATTCCAGTGACTACTACGTTAATGGGAAAAGGGGTCTTTGACGAAAGGGATGACTTATCAGTTGGAATGTTGGGAATGCATGGAACCGCATATGCAAACTTTGCAGTCACGGAATGCGATCTTTTGATTGCTGTAGGTGCGAGATTTGATGATAGGGTTACGGGGAAATTAGATACATTCGCCCCATCTGCAAAGGTTATTCATATTGATATCGATCCTGCAGAAGTTAATAAAAATAGACGTGTTGATGTTGCTATTGTTTCGGATGTAGCTAAAGCTCTTTCTAAAATTAATGAAAAATCTTTTATTAATAAAACCTCCTGCAATACAAAAAATTGGCTAGAAAAAATTAATTTTTGGAAAAATAAGCATCCTTTATTTGTTCCTCCAGAAGAAGGTGAAATTTATCCTCAAGAAGTTCTTTTGAAAGTAAGGGATTTTTCTCCTGAAGCCTTTATCACAACTGATGTAGGTCAACATCAAATGTGGGCTGCTCAGTATCTAAGAAATGCCCCGAGAAGATGGATAAGTAGTGCTGGTTTAGGAACGATGGGCTTTGGATTGCCTGCAGCCATGGGAGTAAAGGCTGCTCTGCCTAACGAGGAGGTTATCTGCATCGCTGGAGATGCAAGTGTTTTGATGAATATACAAGAATTGGGTACTTTATCTCAATATGGTTTAAATATTAAATTAGTGATCATAAATAATCGCTGGCAGGGGATGGTAAGACAGTGGCAAGAAAGCTTTTATGATGAAAGGTACTCCTCCTCTGATATGAGTTGTGGAGAACCTGATTTCGTTAAACTCGCGGAATCGTTTGGAGTAAAAGGGTTCTTAATTTCAGAGAGGAAACAATTATTAAATGAGTTTAAATCTGCTTTAGATTTTGATGGGCCAGCCTTAATAAATGTACGAGTGAGGAGAGGTGAAAATTGCTATCCAATGGTCCCTCCAGGTAAAAGTAATGCTCAAATGGTGGGTTACGTGAACAGTGAAAGCTGATTTTTGTACAAAAAAAACCAAATTAAAATTATTAACTAAATTAATATAAATACTTAAATTGAAAAAAATAACTTCTAGCTTAATTATTTTTTTTCTTGTTGTTTTGTATCCAATTAGAACTTATTCTGCCGAAATTCTTCAGATAAATAACTCAAGTAGCATTTTAGTAGGAGATCAAAATAGAGATCTTCCAATCAAATTATTTTGTGTAGAAATTAACAATGAAGATGATGAAAAAATTGCTTTAAAGCTTCTTAAGAAAGAATTTCCGAGAGGAAGTAAAGTCAAAATAAAACCTATTGGTTTCAAAGAAAATATATTAATAGCTAAGGTTTTTGATATTAATGAAACTAAAGAAATGTCAGATTTATTAATTGCAAAAAATTTATCAAAGGAGACCTGTCAAAATTAAAATTTGCTAAGAACTTATAAAATTCCATTGCCGTAAAAATGTTTTAGTTCTTCTCCAAGAATGAAAGTTATGATTTGATTCATATGTGCATAAGTTAGAGATATCAATATTTGTATTGGATATATTTTCTTTTAAAAGTTCAATATGAGCATACTTTTTAAGATTTAAAGGAATTAAATCGTTTTTTTGTGATTTTACTGACTCTTTTGATTTTAGTGATATCTCCATAGAATCTGAAAATGAAATTGATTCTTTAGAAGCAGCTTTTTTATGAAAATTTTGAAGAGTTTTATTATCTATTAGATAATTTTTTTTTGATATTGATGGACCTATTGCGACAAGCATATCTTCTTTTGAACATCCTTTATCATAAAAGATTTTGATGAGTTTTTTTATTATTTTGTTTTCTAACCCCTTTCTTCCGCAATGTATTGCAGCAACAAGTCTTTTCTTCTTGTCAGCAAATAAAATAGGCATACAATCTGCGGTGTATATCCATAAATTTTGATTTTGTTTATCAGAAACTATTCCATCAGCCTCTACTCTTTCCTTCTCTAGAGTCTTTGATCCAACAACTATTTGATTGCTGTGTATTTGATTTAAAACGCAATTCTTACTGTTTAACTTAAGACGATTTGATAAAAGTGAAAGATTGATTTCAGAACTCGTTTTGGTAAAAAAACCATGTTTAAAGTTATTTTCAAGAAGAGTAGGAGATAAATAATATCTTAATTTTTTGTCTTTTATCGCAAACTCATTTTCTTGAAAATATTTTGGGCTAAAAGACATGATATTAGCCTTATGAAATTAGTTCAACATCTTTTAAAATCCAAAAACCAGCGAATTTTTCAATAAATGGTGTTGATTGTATGGATATAAACTGATAACCATAAGAATCTTTTTTAGATTGAGTGAATTTATCATTTAATACCTTGGCATCTTTTTCTTGTAAATCTGTTACTAACCACTTATCATCTTCTGAGGCTTCAAGTATAAGTTGGTTCTGTTTTATTAGCAGCTTGACAGGCTCTAAACTACTAAACCAAGCAGCAAGAGCAAGTGATCTGTCTTTACTAAAAAGTCTAAGGCCAGGTACTAAGTTGTCATTTTTTATTGAACTCTGGATTGGGAAAATATCTCCAAATTCAATAGGCCAATTTTTAGCTAATTTTAATTCCTCTATAAATATTTCCGAGATGGTTAATGCATCACCTCTCACAGCCTCAGGCAAAGGTTTAGGGTCATTAAGAATATTAGATGTAAAGGTTGGAGCTAATACTCCTCTTACATATCCTTGCTCTAAAGGATATATCTCTCGTTCGAGAAATTCGATCCTGTCAAATAATTCATAAGTCCTTCTGCTAACAAGTGCCTCAATTCCTATATTCTCAATAGATTTTTTAATTATTGATTTCATTGATGCTCTCCAAAATCTTATTTTTAATGGCTTTGCCCAACCTTCTCTTTCTGCATCATTCAGAGCTTCATTTAAAGCTTTTGTAAGCCATATTGAATTAACTTCGTTTGCGGGACATACTTTATTCCACAAAAATATTTTCTCTGTTTTAAAGCTTTTTGAAGATGAAATAATTAATTCCCATCTTTTTTTACCATTTTTTTCGATAATTGGCCTCGAATAAAAGTCCAACTCCCAATCTGATATTTTAAGTTCTTTATTCGAAATTATTTTTTCATTGATGGTCATTTTTCTAAATCTTTTTTATCAAAAAGTGACTTAGTTTTTAGAGACCTTTCAGAGGCTTCAATCATAACTTTTTCTTTATCAATGATTAATTCTCCAGGAGTGTTTTCTAATAAGGCTGTATTTAAACCAATTCTTCCTCTTTCCAAGTCAATTTCTGTTATTAGTGCCTTTATAACCTCACCCTCCACGAAAATCTCTCTTAAATTTCGGATGGATCCATTTGTTATGGAGGATTGATGAAGAAGCCCGCTTGCTCCTCCTAAATCAACAAAGAAACCATATGGTTTTATTGCTAAAATTTCACCCTCAATTAATTGTCCTAATTTTAGATCTGCAAATTTAGAAACTAATAGTGCTTTTTTTTCTGATAAAACAAGTTTCCGTGTCTCTGGATTTACCTCTAAAAATGCAACTTTTAAATTTTTACTAACTAAAGATTGATAATCTTGACCATTTTCAAGTTGTGAACGTGGAATAAATCCTCTTAATCCATCAACATCGCAAGTAAGTCCTCCTCTATTAAAACCATTTATTGTAACTTGTATTAATTCTCCATTTTTCGCAGAACTTGCAACTTTTTCCCAACTTTGCCTAAGAATTAATGCTCGTGCACTTACTGTGACCATACCATCAGCATTCTGTTCTTTTATTACTAAAACTTCCATTTCTAAACCAATGGTAAATTTTTCTTTGAAATTTGTAATTACTCCTAATCCACATTCTTTTTTTGGCATGAAACCAGGTGCTTTACCACCAATGTCTATATACAAACCATCACTTTCTAATGCTATTACTTTCCCCTTAATTGTCTCTCCTGTTGAACCTATCGGCTCATTCTCGTTTAACGCTTCTAAAAAGGCACTTTCGTCAAAATCAAATTCATCAAGTTTTCTTTCTATGATGAAATCTTCATCTTCATCTTGTAAAATCAAAGGTTTATCTAACTCCTTATAACTAATATTTTCAAAGTTAATATTATGGGAATAACTTCCTTTTACTTCATCTATTGTGGTTTCAATAATTTTAGGCTTTACAGCACTGATGTCAGCTTTGACTTCTTTTGTAGAATTTTGATGACCATCAACTACTTCTTCCTTCTTACTAATAGAATCCTTTTTGCTTATGTGAAGGACTTGAAGTGGTTTCTTAAGATTGTGTTTGTCGCCCTTAATTTTCTTATTATTTTGGGCATCTTTATCACTAACTCCCTTCATAGGTAAAATAAGAGTAATTTAATATTAACTTATTCTAAATGTTAGTACTCACAATTAAAAATAATGAACTTTAAATCAATACCTAGCGAATTTGAGTATTTATCATGGCCTGAAGTAAAAAATATTTCAAAAGATATAAGATCAACAATTATCTGGCCTTTTGGAGCGGTAGAACAACATGGCCCTCATTTACCTTTGGCTACAGATAGTATTTTTGTTGATGAGATAATTTGCGAAGTTTTTAAATTAATTCCGTCTGACACACCTATAAAAAAACTTCCAACTCAATATATAGGTTTTTCTCCAGAACATAAGGGATTTGATGGAACTATATCTCTTTCTTCAAATTTAATAACTTTATTAATAAAAGAAGTTGGAGTCCAATTAGCGGATATGGGGTTTAAAAGATTGATATTAATAAATGCGCACGGAGGTCAAATTTCTTTACTTAACACCGCAGCAAGAGAATTAAGAAGTGTTGCTCCTAAACTTTCAATCTTCCCTTGCTTTTTATGGAAAGGAGTTGATGGATTAAGTGAACTGTTAACAAAAAATGAAATTGAAAATGGATTACATGCATCCTTAGCCGAAACAAGTTTGATGATGGCTTTAAAATCTAAACTTGTGGGAGATGAAAGACCTTGTGAAGGTATTAAAATGCAAATTCCAGAGGGTTGGAGTTTGGAGGGAAATGCTCCAACTGCTTGGTTTACAGAAGATTTAAGTAAATCTGGAGTAATAGGGGATAGTAAAGGTTCAAATAAAGAGCTAGGAAATAGTTTAAAGAGTTTATTAGTCAATCACTGGTTTAAATTAATTATGAATCTTATGAAATCAGACTGGCCAAATTCAATGTAAATTATCATTATTAATTCAATAATATCGTTTAACAATTGAAACTATTTTCATCATATTTAAATAAACTCACTATAATTGTGTAAAACTTAGGCATAATGAGCTAAAGATTACTGACATGCAAACACTCGAATCTAATAAAAAAACTAATCTAGAAAATTCTATTGATTTACCCGATTTTACTACTGATTCTTACAAAGACGCTTATAGCAGGATAAATGCAATAGTTATTGAAGGTGAACAAGAGGCACATGATAATTACATTTCCTTAGCAACATTAATTCCTAACGAATTAGAAGAGTTAACCAAATTAGCGAAAATGGAGCTTAAGCACAAAAGAGGTTTTACTGCATGTGGAAGAAATCTAGGTGTTCAAGCTGACATGATTTTTGCTAAAGAATTCTTTTCCAAATTACATGGTAATTTTCAAGTTGCGTTATCTAATGGCAAGACAACTACATGCTTATTAATTCAGGCAATCTTAATTGAAGCTTTTGCTATATCTGCTTATCACGTTTACATAAGAGTTGCTGATCCTTTTGCGAAAAAAATTACCCAAGGTGTTGTTAAAGATGAATATCTTCATTTAAATTATGGACAAGAATGGCTAAAAGAAAATTTAGCGACTTGTAAAGAAGAGCTAATGGAAGCAAATAAGGTTAACCTTCCATTAATTAAGAAGATGTTAGATCAAGTCTCGGAAGATGCTTCAGTATTAGCTATGGATAGGGAAGAATTAATGGAAGAATTCATGATTGCCTACCAAGATACACTCCTTGAAATAGGTTTAGATAATAGAGAAATTGCAAGAATGGCAATGGCCGCTATCGTCTAATTTATTTATAGATTTAATTAGTCGATTCAAAAATAATTTTTATCTATTTAGTTAATAGCACTGTGCTATTGTTCATATCAATAAATAGATTCCATTAATAAGGTAATCAATGTTTGGGCTAATAGGTCATTCAACTAGTTTTGAAGATGCAAAAAGAAAGGCTTCATTATTGGGCTTTGATCATATTGCTGATGGTGACTTGGATGTATGGTGCACAGCTCCACCTCAACTAGTGGAAAATGTAGAAGTTAAAAGTGCTACAGGGATATCAATAGAAGGTTCTTATATTGATTCATGTTTCGTTCCTGAAATGCTTTCAAGATTTAAAACGGCAAGAAGAAAAGTATTAAATGCGATGGAATTAGCTCAAAAAAAAGGTATCAATATTACCGCTTTAGGAGGATTCACATCTATCATCTTTGAAAATTTTAATCTCCTTCAACATAAGCAGATTAGGAATACCTCACTTGAATGGGAAAGGTTTACAACTGGGAATACTCATACTGCATGGGTTATTTGCAGGCAATTAGAGATGAATGCTCCTAAAATAGGAATTGATCTAAAAAGTGCAACAGTTGCTGTAGTTGGTGCTACAGGTGATATTGGCAGTGCTGTTTGTCGATGGTTAATTAATAAAACAGGTATTGGTGAACTTCTTTTGGTAGCAAGGCAAAAGGAACCTTTGGAGTCTTTGCAAAAAGAATTAGATGGTGGAACTATAAAAAATCTAGAAGAAGCATTACCTGAAGCCGATATCGTTGTATGGGTAGCAAGTATGCCAAAGACCATGGAAATCAATACCAATAATCTTAAACAGCCATGTTTAATGATTGATGGAGGGTATCCAAAGAATCTAGATGAAAAATTTCAAGGTAATAATATACATGTTGTGAAAGGAGGTATAGTAAGGTTCTTCAATGATATAGGTTGGAATATGATGGAACTAGCGGAAATGCAAAATCCTCAGAGAGAAATGTTTGCATGTTTTGCAGAAGCAATGATTTTAGAATTTGAAAAATGTCATACAAACTTTAGCTGGGGAAGAAATAATATATCTCTCGAGAAAATGGAGTTCATTGGAGCTGCTTCTGTAAAGCATGGCTTCTCTGCAATTGGCCTAGATAAGCATCCAAAAGTATTAGCAGTTTGAATCATGCCAAGACGTTATCTTCTTGATTTTGAAAAACCTCTTGTCGAGCTTGAGAAGCAAATAGAGCAAATTAGAGAATTAGCAAGAGATTCAGAAGTAGATGTTAGTCAACAGTTACTGCAACTAGAAACACTCGCTACAAGAAGAAGAGAGGAGATTTTTAGGTCCCTAACTCCTGCTCAGAAAATACAGGTAGCCAGACATCCACAAAGACCAAGTACTTTGGATTTTATTCAAATGTTTTGTGATGATTGGACTGAATTACATGGAGATAGAAATGGAGGAGATGATATGGCCTTAATTGGAGGTTTAGGTTCGATAAATAATCAACCGGTGCTTTTATTGGGTCATCAGAAAGGAAGAGATACGAAGGAAAATGTAGTTAGAAACTTTGGGATGGCAAAACCGGGAGGTTATAGAAAAGCTCTAAGGTTAATGCAGCATGCTGATAGATTCTCATTGCCTATCCTTACTTTTATTGATACCCCTGGTGCATATGCTGGCCTCTCTGCAGAAGAACAAGGTCAAGGAGAAGCCATAGCTAGAAATCTAAGAGAAATGTTTGGGTTTCAAGTCCCAATAATTGCCACTATTATTGGTGAAGGAGGGTCTGGTGGAGCTCTTGGAATTGGAGTAGCTGATAGGCTATTGATGTTTGAACACAGTGTTTATACCGTTGCTAGTCCAGAAGCTTGTGCCTCAATTCTTTGGAGAGATGCTGCAAAAGCTTCTGAAGCTGCAACAGCGTTAAAAATAACTGGACAAGATCTTCTTGAATTGGGCGTAATAGATGAGGTTTTGTCAGAACCTGCAGGTGGTAATAATTGGGCTCCTATAGAGGCTGGCAATACTCTAAAAGGCTCTATTGAAAGAAATCTTAGTGAATTATTAGAGTTGAGTAAAGAGGAACTTTTAGAACAAAGATATTCAAAATTCAGGGTTTTGGGAAAATTTATTGAATCAAATAATTT
>OZSS01000130.1_pt1 | contig 32784 bp, 26 predicted proteins | sample 1779911 | NCBI WGS metagenome assembly OZSS01 (sample SAMEA2603589, study PRJEB24840) | metagenome | biome: Water; feature: Photic zone; material: Seawater sample | place: Mediterranean Sea | collected 2013-11-12 | depth 10 m
AATTTTAAGTAACAAAGAGTTGCATAGAATAAAAAGGATATTTCAAAGTACTTTTTTCCCAATTAAGCCAAAAAATGTTGTTGATGATTTAGAAAATCCTCCCAAAGACATGAATGTTCAAGGAAGAGACTTAGTCACAGGAAAACCAAAACAAGCATTGATTTCATTCACTGAAATCGCTAAAGCACTCGACAAATCCATTATTAGAATTGAGGAAGCTATTATGGAAGCATTAGCCCAAACGCCGCCCGAACTAGCAGCTGACATCTACAATACCGGGATATATCTCGCGGGTGGAGGTGCACTACTCCGAGGATTAGATGTTAGAATTTCCCGAAAAACTGACCTACCTGTTTATATTGCTGAAGATCCACTTCAGGCCGTAGTAAGAGGTACTGGTATCACCCTGAAAAATATCGATAGATACAAAACGATCTTGATCAAATAATGGCTTATGCGGCAGTTGATCAATGCCCTACTTGAGTACAAAAATACCCTGTTATATATTGGGTTACTATTTCTATCAATTATATTTTTAAATCAGCGCAGCTTTTATCATCAGTCTGTTTTTAGTAATCTTTCTCTTTCTATTTCTAGCAGAATGAATTTTTTTAACGATGGAATATATAATTATTTCAATTTGGTAAAGATCAATCAACAACTCAGCGCAGAAAATGAAAAACTGAAAGTTTTAGAGTTGGCACAATATGAAGGAATGGAGCTTAAAACTGAAGTATTTGAATCCTTTAGTTTTAAAGTAACCAAAGCAAGAATCATAAAAAATAGCTATAACAAGACTAGAAACTATATCATTATTGACAAAGGGGAAGCAGATGGTGTCAAGACCGATATGGGGGTGATCACCAATGATGGAATAATAGGGGTTATTAATCAAACAACAGAAGATTTTTCTAGTGTATTATCGTTATTACATCGGGATTTGAAAATCAATGCAAGTTTTAGAAAGAACGGTGCATACGGCTCGCTTTCATGGCAAAGCAACCATCCGAAAAAAATGAAATTAGATGATATTTCAACTTTAAATCCAGTTTTTATCGGCGATACCATAGTCACAGGAGGAATGTCTGATTACTTCCCCTATGGAATACCAATTGGGAAAATATCTAAAGTTGAAAGACCTGAGTATGAGGGTTATTATGATATTGAGGTTGAGTTATTTGGTAACCTTACGCAAAAAGAATTTGTATATATTATCGAGAATAAAAACTTAGATCAAATTAAAAAACTTGACAGAGATGAATCGCAATAATTTATTTTCGATTTTTCAATTTGTATTACTGTTATTTTTGCAATCCTTTTTGCTCAACAACATCAATTTATTTGGATTCATTAACCCCAATCTTTACTTGTTGTTTTTTGTCGTTTATCGTTTTGACAACAACCCTACCCTACTGATATTTTTAGGTTTTCTAATGGGCTTGTTATTAGACCTTCTAACCTTAGGGTCAGGTGCTCACACAATAGCCTCGCTCACTATTGCTTTTATTCGACCCGTGATAATCAGAACATCATTTGGAATCAACTACGATATTCCAATGGGGATGATTGAAGGCACCCAGCCAACTCAACGGTTGGTTTATCTTTTATTAATGATTACAATTCATCATTTGCTTCTCTACAGCATTATTTACCTCAGCCTGGATAGTGTCTTAATCATTTTCAAAAACACTTTATTCACTTCTTTTTTTACTTTTATAATGATATACGTCTCATTGGGATTATTTACAGGGAAATAATGATAAAAAAATTCTTCTTACCGGCGATGACCCTTTTAACCGCGCTACTGTTTGTGGGTAGGTTAATTAGCTTACAACTATTGAATTCCTCCTACAAGCTTCTTTCTGATGGTAATGCAGTAATTGAGAAAGAAATTTATCCTGAACGCGGTTATATTTATGACCGCAAAAACAAATTACTTGTTTCTAATCAACCGGTCTATGACCTGATGACGATTCCGGAAAATATTGCGCCATTTGATACGCTTAATCTCGCGAATCTTGTAAATATCTCAAAATCTGAACTCAAGGATAAATTAGTTGCTGCCAAACGTTTTTCAATAAAACTTCCCTCAGTTGTTGTAAGTCAAATTTCAAAAGAGCGCAACGCTATTATTCAGGAAAAGATTTGGAAATACGAAGGGTTTTATCTGCAAAAAAAATCTCTAAGAGAATACCCAAACCCAATTGCCGCCAACGTTTTGGGTTATATTAGTGAGGTCAATAAAAATGACATGAGTAAAGACGGCTACTACAGTTTGGGTGAGCTTACTGGTAGGCAAGGTGTCGAGCGTTATTATGAGGATTTACTTAGAGGTGTTAAGGGAAAAAAGTTTTTACAAAAAGATCGTTTTAATAGAATTATCGGCCCATACGAGGACGGAGTTTATGATGTTAAATCTAAGGGTGGTAAAAATTTAATTTTGACCCTTGACTCGGAACTCCAAGAATACGGAGAACTACTTTTACAAAACAAGCGGGGCGGTATCGTAGCTATTGAACCTAAAACTGGAGAGGTATTATCATTAGTTTCTGCCCCTAGCTATGACCCTAATCTATTGGTAGGAAGAATGCGCTCTAAACATTATCGCGAACTTGCTATAGATTCAATTTCAAAGCCGCTTTTTGACCGTGGATTACAGGCGCAATACGCCCCTGGATCACCGTTCAAAACCCTTAATGCCCTTATCGCCCTTCAAGAAGGTGTTATTGATTCTAATACTACTTATCGTTGCGATCATGGGCACTATTATGCCAGAGGAGTGTTTATGGATTGCCATTGTAGCTATGGTACAAAAAACAATCTGTTGTCAGGTATTTACAAGTCGTGCAACACCTATTTTGCAAATGTTTACAGAAAAATTATTGATGAAGCTGGAGATAGTATCGAGGAGGGAATGAATAAATGGAATAAACATTTGAAGAGTTTTGGACTTGGGGACTATTTAGGATATGATCTACCCGTTGGGAAAAAAGGATTTATTCCTGACGCCTCATACTATGACTATTGGTATGAAAAGGGAGGGTGGAAATCAGCTACTGTCGTTTCAAATGCTATTGGTCAGGGTGAGATTTTAACCACCCCAATACAGATGGCTAACTTTACAGCAACCATTGCAAATAGAGGATACTTTATCAAACCTCATTTTCTGAAAACAGTCAGCGATGGAACATATCAAGTATTAAATGAAAAAAAGAAAACCGCGATAGACTCACTCCATTTTGAGACAGTGATTGAAGGCATGCACCAAGTGGTAGAAAGGGGCACTGCCAGAATAGCCCGTATTCCAGGTATTGATGTATGTGGTAAAACAGGTACCGTAGAAAATTTCATTAAAATTGAAGGGGTAAAAACACAATTGACAGACCACTCGATGTTTATTGCTTTTGCGCCTAAAAACGATCCAAAAATTGCAATTGCTGTATTTGTAGAAAATGGATACTGGGGAGGTCGATGGGCTGCACCTATCGCCAGCTTATTAATAGAGAAATACCTAACTGGAGAAGTAAAAAGAAAATGGCTGGAGACAAGAATGCTCAATGGAAGTTTACTAGCAGAATACGAAAAACCTTTCAGCGGACAACCTTTTATCATCAATGAATAATAGCATATTATACAGATTAGATTGGTGGTTGGTATTGTTATATTTATTGTTGGTTACTGTTGGTATTACCAATGTTTACTCAGCTACTTATAACGATACACTTAACAGTATTTTTGACTTTTCCCAACCGGTAGGAAAGCAGTTTTTATTCTTTTTAGTCAGTGTTTTTTTGGGGATAATTGTATTAAGTCTCAACGTTAAATTTTTTGAACATTTTGCTAACGTGAGTTACTTCATTAGCATTTTACTTTTGGCTGGTCTTTTCCTTTTTGGAAAAACGGTTTCGGGAGCTACCTCCTGGTATAACCTAGGAGGATTTAGCCTCCAGCCTTCTGAAATAGCAAAATTATTTACAGGTTTAATGATCGCTGGTTTATTGAGTAAATTTCAATCTGATCTGAAAAGTATTAGGACACTTTTTAAGGTTGCGTGCTGTCTTTTTATTCCAGCTATTTTAATAGTACTTCAACCTGACCCTGGTTCAGCTTTGGTTTTTTTAGCATTTTTTTTTCCACTCTTTCGAGAGGGACTTAATTATTCTTATTTCTTGATTTTTCTTTCATTACTGGCACTATTTTTAATCACGTTAAGTTTTCAAATCTTCATAGCCATTGGAATAATTTGTCTTTTGATTTTTGTTGTCTTTTTTATTTTGAAAAGGCTTAACTCGAAGATCAAAGTGTGGCCTTTCTTGCTGGTACTAGTCCTATCGGTTGGATATGCTTTATCGGTAGATTATATATTCAATAATGTTTTTGAGCAAAGGCATCGCGACCGAATCAATATCGTTATTGGAAAAGAAGTTGACACCCGAGGGGTTGGTTATAATATCAACCAGTCAAAAATTGCAATAGGTTCTGGTGGCTTTATAGGAAAGGGTTTTCTTGAAGGAACTCAAACGAAAGGCGGCTTTGTCCCAGAACAACACACGGATTATATTTTTAGTACCATTGGAGAAGAATGGGGGTTTTTAGGAGGCTTTTTTGTCATACTACTATTTTGCTTTCTTATCCTGCGTATTGTTATAAGTGCAGAAAGACAAAATAGTAAATTCAGAAGGGTTTTTTCTTATAGCGTGGCTGGCTTAATATTTCTCCACTTTTTTGTCAATGTAGGAATGACGCTGGGAATAGTTCCTACCATCGGAATTCCACTCCCCTTTATAAGCTATGGAGGATCAAGCTTACTCGCCTTTAGTATTATGATTTTTATTCATTTGAATTTTGATGCTAATCGACTTAATGACTGGTAAAGATTAATTTTTTACATCCAGAAGATTCCTTAGACTATTACCTAAAGTCATAAATGCCAATACCAAACTCATAATTGCAAAACCGGGCAGAAGCGTTAAATAAGGCTTTCCGAGCAATAAATATCTAAAATGATCTTTGACCATCCCTCCCCAACTTGGAACAGGAGGTTGCGCACCGATACCTAAAAAGCTAAGTCCACTCTCTATTAAAATTGCACTGGCAAAATTGGCAGCCGAAATAACAATTAACGGAGGAACTACCAATGGAATAATGTGGAGAAATAATATTCGGCTGTTATTGAATCCTAAAACCTTTGCTGACTGAACAAAAGTTTTTTCTTTAAGTGATAAAACCTGCCCCCTAACAACTCTAGCTACCTCAACCCACATGGTTAAGCCAACTGCAATAAAAACTTGCCAAAAACCCCTACCCAAAGCCAATGTTATGGCTATGACCATCAAAAGTGTAGGAATGGACCAAAAAACATTTATTAACCAAACGATAAATTTATCTACACCCCCGCCAAAATAGCCTCCAAGTGCGCCCAATATGACTCCTACTATTAATGAAATAATCACTGCAATAAATCCAATGGAAAGTGAAATTCTTGTTCCGATAATAAGGCGGCTTAACAAATCTCTTCCATACTTGTCTGTCCCCAATAGGAACTTTTTTTCAATCAGATGATCCCTTTCAAAGCTATTACTGGTGATTAATTGAGCGTCCAAATCCTCAAAATAATCTTTTGGAGATCCATAAGGTTGAACTTTAATCCGTTCTTCCTGAAGTATATAACCTGTTATAGGAATTTCTGTCAATAAACTACTTTCTCCAAAAAAAAAAGATTGTTTTGTTTCAAGTTGATCTGGATTTTCTAAGATTACCATTTTAGTTTTAAAACCGGGTGGTCTAGAATGGATTGATAGATGCATTTGATTTGCATTTGAAGAATTATCTGGGGCAATTTGATAAGCAAAAACTGCAACAAACACTAGAAAGATTAAATATGAGAGGGATATTACAGCTCCTGGGTCTTTAAAGAACTTTTTATAGACAGCTATGCGATTCAAGTCAAAAAATTATTTCTTGATTTGAGCCAATGGTTGGGAACTCAAGTTAATATTTAAATCTTCTAAAATATTGACCGCTTCCTCAATAAAAAAGTCTTTTTCTAGTGATTCAATCCATCGACTTTTTTTCTCTTTGACGATATCATCAATTGGTGCTCCGGGCTCGGGAATCCATTCAAAAGAAAGATTGGATTTATAATCTTTTAGAGTGTTTAGATTCTCAGAGAAAATTTTATTTTTTTCACGCTCCTCCATAAAGTCCTGATAGTTGAGTGTGTAGGTGTAATCATTTTGCTGTTGCTGAATCCTTCTAGCTTGCTTTTCAATCAGGTCGACATAAGGATTGTGTTCTAGTCTTTCTAGACTTTGTTTTAAAACAAAATCATAATTGGTCAAATTATTCCACATAGAATAGCTAGCAGGTTCAATGCTATCCCATTTTAATGGATTTTCCTGATCTTTTTCACCCATATCAATGTAGGAATATTGATTTTTGATTACAATATCACTTCTTACACCTTCCAGTTGGGTTGAGCCGCCATTAATTCTATAAAATTTGTCCGTAGTAAGTTTTACTGCACCGAGGTCTCCATGAGTTCCACCCGAGATAATTCGGTTTAAATCAATTACATTTTGCACAGTACCTTTCCCGAACGTTTGTTTACTTCCGAGGATTACAGCCCTTTTGTAGTCCTGAAGCGCTGCTGCCAAAATCTCTGACGCTGATGCAGAAAACTCATTTACCATTATGACCAATGATCCGTCCCATTCAATTGAGGGATCTTCATCGTAGAGAATATCTTTTCTTCCGCCAGTACTTTTGACTTGAACAATTGGCCCTTCATCTATAAAAAATCCAGTAATATCTACGACAGTTTTAAGTGAGCCTCCCCCATTGTTTCTTAGGTCGAGTATGATCCCTTTAATATCCCTTTTTTTGAGCAGCTGAATTTCCTTTTTATATCACTTGCAGCATTTCTACTATTTCGATCTTTAAAGTCAATGTAGAATTTTGGCAACTCAATAAAGCCATAATTATTACTATTTTTTTGAATGATACTAGCCTTAGCATAAGATTCTTCAAGCTCGACAATATCTCTAGTAATTACAACTTCCTCTACGAGTCCGCTTACCCTTTTGATAGTTAAATAGACATTTGTTCCTTTAGGCCCCTTGATAAGTTTTACAGCATCGTTCAGGCGCATTGGACCAATTTCAACAGGAGCTTCATCTTTTTGCGCTACTTTAAGAATAACATCACCGACCTCCAGCGCTTTAGCTTTCCATACTGGCCCACCAACGATTATCTCTGTGATCTCGACCTTCTGATCCTTTTTCTGGAGACGAGCACCAATACCCTCAAACTTTCCAGAGATGTTTTGATCAAATTTTTCTTTATCATCAGGAGCAAAATAATTACTGTGGGGATCGTATTCTAAGGTGATTGTATTGACATAAATCGAGAACCAATCCTTACGTTCGATTTCAGAAATTATCTCGAAATAATTTTCGATATTTTTTTTAGTCTTCATTCTGGCTTCCTCTTCCAGGACAAAATCAGATTTGATTTGATAAGTACTATCAGTTTCAAACTCGTACTGCTCTTGTTCTTTTAAAGACGAATAATATTCTAAAGTGGATAACTTAAATCTTTTTCTCCAAGTTTGTTTTAATCCGTTTAGAGTTCTGGCATAAGGAAGGTTTTCAAAATCTAAGCTTATAGAATCTTCTACCGCAAAATCAAAAGGTGTAGTCAGCAGCTCTTGATAAAATTCTTCGACCTGTTTCATTCTAGAAATAAGCCTTTCATAAGTTAAATTAAAGAACGATATGTCAGAGGATTTTATTTGATCGTCGATTTGTTTTTGGTAACGCTTGAAGTTATTAATGTCGGATTGAAGAAAAAATCTGTGCTGACCATCAATGCCATCTAAATAATTTCTAAATACATTTTGAGAAAATGAATCGTCAATCTTCTTTGGATTGAAGTGACCACGTTCCAAAACATAGGTAATGACTTCTATCAACAACTTATCTTTGTCTGGATTGTTTGTTAAAGCAGTAAAAGCAGTACTAAAAACAATTAAACAGACAACGAGAAGATATCCTACTGTCCTCATAAAGATTTGATTTAAACCATAAATTTAATGAAAAAGGCGTTATTTAGTGATAAACCTAAAAAAACTTTTTGTTGATACTAAAATGATATTGAGGTATTAATATTTCTTAATTTTACATTTAATAAATCTTTATGGACAAAAAGCCATTAATTCTGGTCACCAATGACGACGGGATTACTGCTCCGGGCATCAGAAAGCTAATTGAGGTAATGAATGAGATCGGTGAAGTGGTCGTAGTTGCACCTGATAGTCCACAGTCAGCCATGGGGCACGCCATTACAATAAATTCAACGCTTCACTTTACAAAAATCAATGTTCCAGAGAAAACCCATTTAGAATATAGTTGTTCAGGTACACCGGCCGACTGTGTCAAGCTTGCTGTAAACGAAATTTTAGACAGAAAGCCCGACTTGTGCGTTTCTGGCATAAATCATGGGTCTAATTCATCCATAAATGTTATTTATTCTGGGACGATGAGTGCTGCCGTAGAAGCGGGTATTGAGGGAATTCAAGCCATTGGCTTTTCGCTTTTAGATTACCGCTGGAGTGCAGATTTTGATGCAATAAGAGATTATGTCAAAAAGATTACCCTCAGCGCTCTTGAAAATAAGATTCCTGCTAATGTGGTTTTAAATGTTAACTTTCCTAAACTTAAAGAAAAAGAAATCAGTGGAATAAAAATTTGTAGACAAGCAAAGGCTTATTGGGTTGAGGAATTTGATAAAAGGACTAACCCTATGGGATTGGATTACTATTGGTTAACGGGGAAATTCATCAATGAGGATAAAGGAGAGGACACGGATGAATGGGCACTGACAAACGGTTATATATCTGTTGTTCCTGTAGAATTTGACCTAACGGCACATCACGCGATTCAACACTTAAATACCTGGGATTTTGAAAATAAATGAGTTGACAAAAGGATTGATTGCGGGACTATTTGCAAGTCTTAGTATGATGATCTTTATCATTTCGTTTTTTTCAAATGTAAATTTGGAAGACTCTATTGCCTTGATGTATGAAGAAAAAAAATTAGGAGGACTTATCAGTTTAGGTTCGCTTGTCAACTTACCTTTATTCCTGCTAGGAATGCGAAAAAGAAAAACAAATTTCTCGAAAGGAATACTTATCATATCCATTTTGATGGTTGTTATCATTGCAATCTTAAAATTAATTTAAGTTGAAATATTATATTGTCTCCGGGGAAGCTTCAGGTGATCTGCATGGATCAAAATTAATTGAGGCCTTAATAGAAAGAGACAACAAGGCTAAAATTCGTTTTTGGGGTGGAGACTTAATGCAGCAGGCCGGAGGGGAGTTGGTAAAACACTACAAAGAACTGGCTTTTATGGGTTTTTGGGAGGTCATAACCCACCTAGGAACAATACTTCGCAATATCAAATTTTGTAAAAAAGATATTTTAGCATTCAACCCAGATGTAGTAATCTACATTGATTATCCTGGCTTCAATTTGAGAATTTCAAAATGGGCAAAAAAACAAGGTTTCAAAAATCACTTTTATATCAGTCCTCAGGTTTGGGCATGGAAAGAAAATCGGGTGCAGCAAATGAAAAAAGATCTGGATGCACTTTATGTTATCTTACCGTTTGAAAAGGAATTCTTTGAAGAAAAACACAACTTTCCAGTAGAATTTGTTGGCCATCCACTTCTAGACTGGGCAATGGAACGAAAAAAATCAAAAAACTTTAACGCTAAAAATAATCTCTCATCGAAAAAGCCTTTGATTGCGCTTTTACCAGGAAGTAGAAGACAGGAAATTAAAAAAATGCTACCCATTTTTATTGAAGTAGCAGAGTGTTACCCTCAATATGAATTTGTAATAGCTGGAGCTCCAGGAATTGATCCCAATTGGTATGAGTCTTTTCTCAAAAGTAAGTTAGTCAAAGTAGTTTACAACCAAACCCATGATTTATTGATGCATGTCAAAGCAGCATTAGTATCTAGTGGGACAGCCACACTAGAAACGGCATTATTCAATGTACCACAGGTCGTATGTTATCGCAGTAGTTTTTTAAGCTATCAAATAGCAAAACGTTTGGTAAAACTGGAGTTTATTTCATTAGTGAACCTAATTTTAAACCGTGAAGTGGTTAAGGAACTAATTCAAAATTCTTTTACTGTCGATGAGGTCAGTAGTCAATTGGAGTTCATCTTGTCTGAATCTGGACAAAAGCAACAAAAAAAAGATTACGAGTCATTGCGAACTATTTTAGGTAAAGGAGGCGCTAGCAAAAAAACTGCAGCATTAATTTTCAAAGCCGTTAAGTAATTTTTTCGTCTTAAATTTAAAAGATGAAAGCCCCAAAATTCCCAATCTATTGGGTCGTATTATTATTTGTCGCTGGGATGGTCCTGTCCATTTGGGTCAAAATCCCACAGCCAAAGTTTATATTTTTTACATTGATAATGATTACCGCGGTCAGCCTACTAAAAAGGAATTTTCGCACCATCATTTTTCTAGTATTCATTCCCCTTGGTTTTTTACACCACCAACAATTTTATACGAAAAGTGACAATCACTACAGAAATTTTATAGCTGAAAGCAATACATCATTACTAAAAATCAAACTGACCAGAAAGTTAAAACCCAACGATTTTCAATATAGATATTACGGCAAAGTATTGAAGGTTGATGACCATCAAACATCGGGAAATATTTTGATCGCTTTCACCAAAGATTCAATGCTGGTTCCCCCTGATTTGGATAAAATAATACTGACTTTAAAGCAGCCTCAAGAAATAAGTCAAAGGACGAATCCGGGGGGTTTTGACTACAAAAATTATCTAAAAAAAATTAAGATATATGACGAACTCAAACTTTCAAATGGAGATTTTAAAACACTAGAGGTTGACTCAAAAAGCTGGTTAAACAGATTAAAAAAACTCAATGATAAGGTGGAAAAAGTCCTAGATCAATCTGAATTAAGTACAGCATCTAAAAACACAATTAAAGCCCTTTTACTTGGTAAAAGAGCCACGCTAGAACAAAATCTCGTAGAGGCTTATGCGAATGCTGGTGTAATTCATCTGCTGGCAATATCGGGTTTACACATCGGGATTATAATACTGTTTTTGGGTTTTCTACTTCAACCAATAAGACGACTTCCGAGAGGGCAATTGATTTACATCTCAACAATAATTCTGCTGTTATGGTCATTTGCTTTTTTTACAGGAGCAAGTGCCTCCGTGGTAAGAGCTGTGACAATGTTTACTGCATTTGCTATTGCCAAATACGCCAAAAGAATACACAACACCTTCCACCTTTTGGTCGTTAGTTTTTTTATTTTGCTGGTACTCCACCCGCCCTACCTTCATCAAGTTGGTTTTCAAATGAGTTATCTCGCCTTAATAGGCATAATCAAAATCCACCCTCTAATTCAGTCAATATGGAATCCAAAAGTTTTAATCATAAGACGGTTTTGGGAAATAACGACTGTGTGTTTAGGTGCCCAAATAGCAGTAGCGCCTTTAAGCATCTATTACTTTCATCATTTTCCGGGATTGTTTCTGCTCAGCAATTGGTTGATCATTCCATTGTTCAGCTTCTTCTTAATTGGAAGTGTGGGGGTGTTACTTTTAACTTTATCCAGTTTAACTATTCATCCAATCTTAGCCTTTTATGACATGATTGTGGAGTGGATGAACCAAGTGATTTTTTGGATTGCAGCACAAGAGCAGTTTCTTTTTAAACATATTGGTTTTTCCATCTTGACGCTCTTAGCTTTATACGGTTTAATGATCTGTATTTTTAATACAGTGATAACCAAAAAAGCACAATACATTTTTGCTTCATTCATTGTAGTACTTTTCCTTCAGGCTTTGAATTACAGCCAACAAATTGATTTGACGAAAACCGATCATCTTTGGATATTTTACCGAAATAATCAAACAATTATTGCAAATCATTTTCAAAAATCATTATCGATCTACAGTCCCAAAAAAATAGATGAAGAAGAAAAATTAATATCAGATTTTAGAAATAAATATCCTATAGAAAAATTGAATTTTGAATCATTTTACAACACTTACATATCAAAAAAAGAACGCTTACTCGTCTTAGATAAAAACGGACTTTACAAAATCCCCAATTTCTCTCCCACCCAATTATTATTGACTGATGATACCGAAGTGAATTTGGATAGGGTTTTGGTTTATCACCTCCCCAAAAAAGTAATCGCGGATGGCAGCAATAAGCCTTGGAATATAGAGCGTTGGGAAAAAAGTTGCAAAAAGATGGGTATTCCTTTTTTAAACCTCAGGAAAAAGGGGGCTTATAAGATCAGTTTTTAAACTTGGGAACAAAATTTTTACGGTACTTTTCAAAATCATCTGGCTTAGAAAAAACCATGTAATCGCCTTGTTTGATCATTTTAAGATAGAGCTCTAATTGTTGGGGGTTTTGATAACCGACTACCGGAGTAATAAAATCTCCTGACTCACTCATAAATACAATTGTAGGGTATCCTTTTACCCCTAGAAACTGGGTAAACTGGTGCGTAGCATTTCTTCCTTTTTTCGCGGGGTCATAATTGGGATTGGTAAATGAATTATCATAATAATTGATGGTTTCCTCTCCCTCAGCATTAAACTTTACCGCATAGTAGTGCTCACTGACATAAGCGGCAACATAAGGGTTTTGAAAGGTTTTTTTATCCATGAGTTTACATGGACCACACCAATCGGTATAGACATCCATAAGGATTTTCTTGGGGTTTTCTTTTTGCGCTTTGATAGCCTCTTCGAATGAAATCCACGCTATGGTCTGAGCATTGATCAGACTACTACCAATAATAAAAATAAATAGGAATAATCTCATGATCTTTTAATTAATTGCTTGTCTCTTCAGCATTATGCATTAGTCGATTTATAGGCTTTAGTACAGCGATAATGAGCAGTGCAAAAACCGTACAGAAAATAAAAATCCCCGTAAAAGTTGCTTTCTCCCCAATAGCCTCTGCATTAACTCCAACTCTAGCAGCTAACATATTTCCCATTCCTGAAGCAGCAAAATACAACCCCATCATCAGTGCAGCATACTTTTCTGGTGCTAATTTAGTTATAAATGATAGTGAAACTGGCGAAGCACATAATTCCCCAATGGTATGAAAAAGATAGGCTAGAAATAACCAGTGCATCGATGAATAACCTAATAACTCATACTCTGAGGCAGCAAAACGCATAAACATAAACCCCCAGCCCATTATAAGGATACCTACTGCAATTTTAAAAATAGAAGAGGCTCCCTTTCCTTTAATTTTTATTTTCATCCATATCCCTCCTACGATTACCGCAAGGGTAACAATAAAAAAAGCATTCAGAGCTTGAAACCAAGAGGCAGGTATTTCCCACCCCATAAACATCCGATCGGTTTTCTGTTTGGCATACAAATTCATTAGACCTCCGGCCTGCTCAAAAGCACCCCAAAAAACTATAATCATTAGAAAACTAATCAGTAGGACCTTGACCCTATCTTTTTCAATTGGGGTGAGTTTTTGTGCTCTCAATTCTTTTTTTTGTTGAGCGTTTTGCTGTTTGAGCTCTCCGACTTTCTTCAGATAAGGTTGACCAAAATAATAAGTGAGTTGACCAATTATCATCCCAACTGCAGCCAATCCAAAGCCATAGTGCCAGTTATAGGTTTCTCCAATCCACCCACACAATAGTGGGGCAAAAAAAGCACCAAGATTGATACCCATGTAAAAGATATAAAATCCCAAATCTCTTCTTTTATCGCCTTTTGGATACAACCCTCCAACCATAGAGGAAATATTAGGTTTCAATCCACCAACACCTAGTATAATAAAAGCACAACCGACATAAAAACTAATCTCACCGTCAAGGGCTAAAATTCCATGTCCCAAACAAAGCAGGAGTCCTCCTAGCATTACGGTCTTTTTTTGACCCAATAAATTATCAGCGATCCAACCTCCAGGTATACAAGCGAGATAAACCAACATGGTATACCAACCATAAAGCCAGAGTGCATCCTCGTTGGTCCAACCGAAGCCTGGATTTTGACTAGTGGTTTCTGCTACTAGAAAAATGGTAAACAAAGCACGCATTCCGTAGTAAGAAAAACGCTCCCATAGTTCAGTAAAAAATAAAACGAATAAACCGGCGGGGTGACCAAATATTGTTTTTTCAGTCGCTGAAATAGAATTTGCTATTGCCATATATTTTCCAAAATTTCAAATATAAAGTTACTCATTTTAGTAGCATTGCCTTTTTTGGATTTTATGTATTCCCCCAAGGAAAAGTTAAAGTTTGAAATGATGTATCTTTACAGGGTACAGAAGTGTTTCTAAATGTCAAAAAAAATAGAAGGCTTTTCTAAACTTTCCAAGGCCGAAAAAATTGAATGGATTACCCGATTGCATTTCGATAATCCCGAAAAAGCACAAACATTAATTAACGACTACAATCATTCCAGTCCGGAAATCCAAAAAATTCACGATGAATTCATTGAAAATTCATTGACGAATTTTTACATGCCTTTGGGTGTCGCACCAAACTTTTTAATTAATGGGGAAACATATACCATTCCCATGGCAATTGAAGAAAGCTCTGTGGTCGCTGCAGCTTGCAAATCAGCAAAATATTGGGCTTCTAGAGGCGGGTTTAAAACACGTATTCTTGGAACCGAAAAAATTGGACAAGTACACTTTTTATTTAAAGGAAAAACTGAAAAACTCAATTTGTTCTTTAAGGCAAAAAAACAAAGTTTATTAGAAAGCACATCATCAATTACGCAAAACATGCGGAATCGTGGTGGAGGAATTACAGGAATATCATTAAGGGATAAAACGGACTTATTAGAAGACTATTACCAACTTCATCTAACTTTTGAAACGGTGGATTCGATGGGTGCTAATTTTATCAATTCATGTTTAGAGCAAATCGCCAAAACCATAGAGACTTCTGCAGAAGCGTATGATGGTTTTACTGAGGAAGAAAATAAAATTGAGGTGATAATGAGTATTCTTTCTAACTATGTGCCAGACTGTTTGGCGCAAGCGTCGGTGCGTTGTCCAATTCGGCAGTTAGAGGAACAGGAGGGGTTGAGTTCTCGGGAATTTGCCGAAAAGTTTGTGAGAGCTGTAAACATTGCTAAAAATGAACCATTCCGGGCGGTTACCCACAATAAAGGAATTATGAATGGTGTGGATGCGGTAGTTATTGCCACAGGAAATGATTTTAGAGCCATCGCGGCAGCGGTTCATGCTTATGCTTCAAAAGATGGAAGCTACTCCAGTTTAAGTAATGCCTATATTGAAGGTGATGAATTTATTTTTGAAATAAAATTGCCCTTAGCAATTGGAACAGTTGGCGGACTGACACAACTTCATCCAATGGTAAAATGGTCTATGGAGCTACTTGGAAATCCAAATTCTAGGTCTCTTATGGAAATAATTGCGGTAGCCGGATTAGCACAAAATTTTGCTGCTGTTCGTTCACTGGTAACCTCAGGGATTCAAAAAGGCCACATGAAAATGCATCTGTTAAATATCCTTAATCAACAAAATGCCACTGATGCTCAAAAGGAAAAAGCAGTAGCTTTTTTTAAAAACAATACGGTTAGCTTTAGTGCGGTTAGTGATTTTTTAAAATCAAATCCATAATTGAGATGAACTCATTTTACAGCCATGGTAAGTTATTACTTTCTGCTGAATACATGGTACTGAAAGGAGCGCGCGCTCTGGCGGTGCCCTGTAAACTTGGGCAATCGTTGAGCTTTGAAGAGGACAGCGGTACCATACTAAAGTGGAATAGTTTAGATAAGACTGGACGCTCATGGTTTAATGCCGAGTTTTCCATAATAGATTTTAGCCTAATCAAAACGAATAATTTAGAAATCGCCAAAAGACTTAATAGTATCCTTATTGCCATTAGAAAACAAAACAAGGAATTCATAAAAGTATCAGGCGGTGAGGTTATAACTCGCTTGGAATTTAACAGAGAATGGGGTCTGGGAACCTCTTCGACTCTAATAGCAAACCTTTCCAAATGGGCAGGTGTTAACCCCTATATTTTACTTGATGAGACCTTTAGAGGAAGTGGTTATGATATCGCCTGTGCAAGTGCTGGAAAACCCTTGTTTTACACACGTGGAATAAATACCCCAAAAGTCGAGTCTTGTGATTTTAATCCTACGTTTAAAAGCGCGCTTTACTTTGTTTACCTCAATCAAAAGAAAAACAGTCGAGAAGCTGTTGAGGAATTCATGCAAAAGGAAATTAAAAAAAAGGATATTGTTAAAATCAACGAATTGTCAAGTCAAATGGCTGGAGCAAAAAGTCTTAAGAATTTTGATCGGGTTTTAAAGGAACATGAAAGTTTTGTTGGTCAGCTAATGTCTATTCAACCCATAAAGGAAAAGCAATTCAAAGATTTCAGCGGTGAGATCAAAAGCCTTGGTGCTTGGGGCGGTGATTTTATCTTAGCGACAGGTGATTCAAACACTCCAGAATACTTCTCAGCCAAGGGTTTCCCAACCGTTTTTGGCTACGATGAACTGATTTTATAATGTTTAGTAGTAAACTGGTCGGTTGTCCTCTATTTCGGAAGTCGATTTTAAGGCGTCGTAAATGACAGTACTGATTCTCAAGTTTTCTTCAGTCTGAAGTGCATTGGCATAAGCTTGATAGCTTTCAAGCTCTTCAGCAATTTCTTTGGAGGTAACTTCAATCATATAAACACCATTGTTACCCTCAATTAGGGCAGACGGTTGGTTTAATTCGATTGCAAAGGCAACCCCAATAACGTAAGACTCAGAGCCTGCGCCTGGAAGAACATTATTTTTTTGGGTTACTGCAGTTGCAGTTTCTATTTCTTTATTCAATGCAACGGACAAGCTATCCAAAGATTGGTGGGAATTATGTAGTTTTAATAAAAATCCTGCTTTACTTTTCGTGAGTATTTCTTGGGTCACTTCATTTTTGATTGCATCTATATTAATTGATCCATCAGATGTGATTCCAGTTAACTGAGCTACTACGTATCCACCATTGGTGAGACTAAATCTCTTGATGTCGCCCACGCGGGTATCCTGGTTAAATAACCACTGAACTAGGTTCCTCTGGCGGGGCATTGAGGGTAAGTTTTCGTCCAAAATATTTACTTGATTGACAACCTTATTTTCATACTCGTATTTTTGAACTACAGCATCGAAATCTTTTGTATTGATGCTTTCCATTTCAAATTGAGTGGTTTTCTGAAATACATCATTAGAAGTTTCTTCTGAAGGAACAATTTGCTTAACGACGTCAGCAATTAATACAACATCTTCTTTATCGGTTACCTTGATAATGTGGAATCCAAATTCGGTCTCTACTAATCCAATTCTACCAACTTTTGACTTATTACAAAAAGCAAAGAATTTTTCTGTCATGGTACCTTCTTGAAAAAAACCTAAATCACCTCCCATGCTTTTCGAAGGACCTTCCGAAAATTTAGTAGCTAATTCAGCAAAATCATCAGGCTTTCTTCTAGCTTGACGGTAATAGTCGTTGGCAAGTTTTTTTGCTTCCTCTTTCGTTCTCGTTGTTTCTGGATTGGCACGGGTAGCTCCTTGAAAGGGGATCAAAATATGACTAGCTCTTATTGAACCCCCATTTTTTCTATCAATAAACTTAGAAATTTTAAATTGATCGCCATCTTGATAAGGACCAAAAACATCACCCTTCTTTAATTCAAAAAGAATTTCTGCATATTCACTTGCTAGAGCGCCTTTTGAGCGATAGATAGAGTCAAAGGGAACTTCAGAATATTGTTCGATAAAGTCGGTTATATTTTGAGTACTCTTGAGTCCTTCGATGGTATCAGTAAGTTTTGATATATCATTGTAAGCGACGCTTTCCTCCTTTAAATTTTCTAAGTTGGTACGAATCTGGTTTTTGTCTTCCTCGGTAGCTACTTCAGGAAAAACAACATAGTTTACACTTCTAGAAGCCTCAGTTTCAAAAAGTGCTCTGTTGTCGTTGACATATTCCTTAATATCACTATCTGTTATTTTAAATAGACTATCTGGCACTTCATTGTAGGGTATTCTAACAAATTTTATATTGACCTTATCATTTTCCAAGTGATAGGCATTTTTACCTTCCAACTCAGTAAATCCGGTACTAGACTTGATGAGATCATAGTAGATGTTTTCTTTCGCAATAGACACAATACTTTCCTCCTGTGATCTCCAATTTTGGTAGGCCTGTGGATTGTCCAATCGCAATTGGTTAACAAAGTCTGTGAAAATTCCAAAGTCAAAAAACCCAGACTCATTTTGAAATCTAGGGTCTTGAACAATCCTTTGATCTTGTGAAAGAATCATTTCAATTTGCTCTTTACCTGCATCTATACCCAGTCGGTCAAATTCTTGCTTGAAAATGGTCAGTCTTAACATTTCATCCCAAACGGTATTGACTGCTTGCATAGTAGAAAAATTATAGCTTCTTTCAGCTTGTTCTACCATCTGCCTAAATAAGTCCAACTCAACTTCCTCTTCATTTACCACTGCAATAGGATCAGTAGGGGCACTTGAGTTATTTCCATCAAAAACCCCAGAAATAACAAATGCAAAAAGTGCCATTCCTATTACCAAGATTAGAAAAATTGAACGCTGTCTAATTTGACCTAAAACTGCCATATCTTTAATTTGAGTCGGATGCGAAAATACAATTTCCTTTTTGATTTCAAAAAAGAATTGCTTTGTTATTTAAGGGTTTAGATTAAGGTTTATCTGAAAATTTCACGAGTCAATCGACTTAATTTTCTTCTGTAATCTTGAGGTAAATTCTTTCGATTTTGGTTGAAGAAACTTCTTTGATTTCTAATTCATAATTTTCCACCTTAATTATAGTTCCTTTTGGTGGGATTTCTTCTATAAGATAGACGATTAGTCCACCAAGGGTTTCATAAAACTCATTTTCAGGAAGTGAGATATCATAATTTTGATTGATATAGTCAACCTCCAATCTGGCAGAAAACTCAAATAAGCCTGACTCCAGTTGTTTTTCGTAGTGTTCTATGTTATCGTGTTCGTCTTCGATTTCCCCAAAAAGCTCTTCAATGATATCCTCAACGGTTATGATTCCTGAGGTGCCACCGTACTCATCCAATACAACAGCAATACTTTTCCTTTGTTTGGTGAGTAATTTTAATACTTCACTGATTTTCATTGTCTCAGGAACAAAGGCAACAGGAAGAAGAATTTTTTTTAGATTATCGGGTTTTTTGAACATCTCAAAAGCATGAACATATCCCTGAATATCGTCAATGGATTCATTGTAAACAGGAATTTTGGACAAGCCACTTGAAGTGAATAGTTTTCTGATTTCCTCCATTGAGGCGGTGTTTTCGGTAGCGACAATTTCCGTCCTGGGAACCATCGCCTCTCTGACTTTAACCTCCGAAAATTCCAAAGCGTTTTGAAAAATTTGAATTTCACTATCCACATTATCTTTGTCCTTAGTCGATTCCAATTGTTCCTCTATGTAATTCCCCAATTCTATTTTTGAAAATGAAAGCTGAACTTGGTCTCCCTCTGTTTTAAAAAACTTCATCAGGATAAAGTCAGAAACCTTCATAATTGTTGCGGTCACAGGAGCAAATAGGGAATAAAAAATCGCTGTGGGAAAGGCAAATACTTTCATGAAAATATTAGAAAATTGTTGAAAAAATACCTTGGGAAGAAACTCAGCGGTCAGTAAAATAATTACAGTTGAAATCACGGTCTGAATGAAAACAATTTTAATGGTAATCGATCCATCCAGTAGCGTTTCGGGAAAAACTAATTGTAAAATACGATCTCCCATAAAAATTCCATATATGACCAATGAAATATTATTCCCAACGAGCATAGTTGCAATAAAGCGCGAGGGGTTTTTGGTTATAAAATTTAGAACTTTGGCATTAATACCAGACTGTTGCTTTTCAATTTCAAGATAAATCTTATTGGAGGACACAAAAGCAATTTCCATCCCAGAAAAAAAAGCTGATAGGATCAAACAAATAATAATGATAAGATCGCTAATTATCATTCAGGTTTTTGCCTGTTTTTAAATTTTTTTCGGTAGTGCCTTCTAAACAATGCCATAAATATGGATAGTAAAGCAAATCCAATAAAAATATAGGCTTTTTGGCGGTTGTTTTCCCATTGGGAAAAGCTTTCATAGCTTGCAATTACAGCGATTACCCAATAAAGAATTTCGGAGATCTTATAACTTTTCATTTACACTCAAGGAGTCTTGTTGTTCTTCAACGGCTATTGTACCGGATAGTTTTCCTGTCTGAAATTTACTAAATTCTTTATTGGTATCCAATCTGTTAGCAGCCAAATTGTAATCGGAATTTTCAAAAGTAAAAGGTTGCTCTGTAAACAACCATTCTTTTGCAGCATCCCAATACATTTGATCTGTTTCTAGACGTGAACCGTCATGAGATAGTAAAATGACGTTGCCCTGCAGATCGACTATTTTGGTTTGATTGTACAGGATTCCATAATCAGCCAATACGGTATTTTCTTTATTTTCCTGATCGTAAAAAATGACCTTCAATCCATCAGGGAACTCTGAGTATTGGAAACTCAAGTGACTGTAATCAAGGTTTACCGGAGCTGTAAGTACGGCTTTAACAACAGCAGAATCTGTATATGTCATTCTAATATTGTATGCTATTCCAACAGGACTGTCATTAAAGCTATTGATTTGCTTTAAGGTAGAAGTGTTGTCTTCACAAGAAAAAAGTAGTGTGATCATCAAAACAATCATACTACTTTTAATAGCTACAATTAGTAGATTATACATTTACAGATCGGGTACCTTAACGCTTGTGTTCATCCAACAATCAAATTTGATTGTAGCACCCTGATTCCCTTCGGTAAAAATATCTGTTTTAGAGGGGGCTCGTCCTACATAACTATTTGCAGTTTTTAAAGCCAATTTTTTTATCGAAGCGTCAACTTCTCCAGCTTTTTTTGCCATTTGCGCTGCTAGCCAGTACACTGCTCTTTTGTTAAATTGAGTTTCACCACAGCTGTTAGCACTACTCGCGTAAAGGTTTGAAATCATCAAATAAGCCCGACCCATTGAAGGTTGGAATTTTAGGGCTTTTTGAGCATAAGCTCTGGCTGAGGATTTTCGCCCTGCATTTTTGAATTTAATTGCAATTTTGTAGAGGATTTTAGCTTTTCTGTATGGATCTGTTTCCAATGCTATTGATTCTTCATAATAATTTAAAGCAGCATCACTATCTCCAGATTTATCCTTTAAAAGCCCCAAATAATAGGCCGAATCAGCAGATGGGTCTAAGTTGTGAAGCGACTCTACCAGTGTTACAAAGAATGGGTCATCTGAACATTCTTTGCTGTCCATTCGCGAAGCTGCTCTTTTAAGCCAAACTGGGTCAGTTTTGTTTTCCTCAAAGGTTCTTTGATATAATGGTACTAAATTGACACAAGTGGCTTCTTTAGAAATAATGGCATCTAAGTTTCGAAGAAAAGTTCCAATGGCATTACTGTTAATGCCATAAATTCTTTTGCTTCTAACCTCGCGACTATTCAATGGCTCTCCAGCCTCTTGTTTCTTAATGATTAAGTCTAATTTTTTTGCCAAGTTTGTCGCTTCAACTTCAAACTTTTCTGAAACTTCCTCATACTTGGTAAATAACTGTTCCATGGTTACGCCTTGGTCTCCCGCTCTATATAGGTCATAGAAGGTTTTGAAATAGTTATAAAGTTCTTTTGGGTTGGTGAAACTTGCCGCATCACTCGTAAAGGCTTGGTCAAACGTTTTATAAGCCTCCATTTTATTAGCAATTTTATAATCCAACATTGCTTGTGCTTTACTACTTAGGATATCACCGACTACTTTTACGTTTCTTTTGGTAGGAAAGTTCAATAACCACTCATCGAAAAGTTTTATCAAATCAGCTTTAACAGCCTCCACTTGATCAGGACTTGCATTTTGAATACGATCTTTCAAAATTCTTTCTCCATAAGAATAAATCGCTACATTCAAGGTTGGACATTCTTGCCGAACCTTGTTCCAAGGCTCATACGCTTCTGTATAATTTTTAACCTTAGCGTACTCAGCAAAAATTGACAAGTTTTGCAGGCATTCTTCACCATTTTGTGATTTCACAGCACCAAATGATACTAATGCCATTAGGGTTAATAATATTTTTAATGATTTCATTTTACTTAGTTTAATTATACTTTCTTTTAACAAACCAAAGATCATTTAGAGAAAATCCAACTCTAATTGCCCAAAATTTCTCCTTCAACATGTCTGAATTTTCTGATCCTCTCGTCCCATATTCTAATCCTACATTAATATTTGAATAACCAGGTAATGGTAAACCAAGTCCAAAATTAATGCCAGTTTCGTTTATTCCAAAATTATTTACTAAAATCCCAGTTACTTCATGACGTAAACCCATTCGAATTACGACTCTTTTCCAATAACTTGTGATGGAGGAGTAATCAGGAATAAAAAAGCCCCCGATAGAGAATTGAGAACCATCCTGATAAGAGACATTGGGTAGTGTTGTAAAGCTATTTCTGAAATTCGAAGTACTGGTCATAATGTATTGACTACCAGCAAACCACTTTCGATCTCTGCCCACACCGAAACCAATTCCAACGCTAGAAGGCAATTGAATTTTGGTAAAATCATTACCAGAAGCGGACAAATCTATATCAATAATTTCTCCCACACGAGTGACATCTGATAATGCGACGGTTAACAATTGACGTTTATTGGTAGAATTTAATGAGGCCTCAGGCACATACGTAAACATGGCATGTACAGCCAGCTTACCATTAAGTGGCATTTCAAAATTAGTAGCTAACTTAAAATCTAAGCCTGAAACACTCGACTCATTTTTCAACACAGTTCCCAAAAATATATTTTCAATAAACCTTGAGGTTTCATATGTCAATTTGCCAAAATCATAATTAATTGTAGCACCGAAGGTGAAATATTTTAATGCTTTAAATCCAACAGAAAAAAAGACTTTATTGACCCCGCCTTCTCCCTGAAATCGATTCAACGTGTTTGTGATGGCGGACTCATCTATAATACTGAGCTTATAACCTACAGAAGTATAGGGGATAATCCCAAAACCAAAACCAAATTTTTTTGCAGGAATGGCAATACCTATGTAGTCTAATCCAGCTGAAACAATACTTTTTGAGTCATTGGTATCCGTTAGATTATTATTTTTATAATTTAAACCCAAAGAGTAAGTGGTTAACTTCAATTTTCCATAGGATGAAGGATTGCTCAAATTTGCGTGGATAGTGTCATTATAAATTTCTAACCCGCCCATAAAGCGATTTACCTGAGTTCCACGAAAATTTATCTCTCCCAATCCAGTGTGAGAATAGGGAGAAACTGATCCGGATTGAGCATACAAAAGCCCAGTAAAAAGTAGTATTGAGATTTTTAAAAAGGATCTGATCATGAATCAATATTCAACTTCAACAGATGGAGCATTCCTTCTGATGTAAAATTTGAATGGGCAAATATGCTATTTTTTAATGTTTTAGGCAACTTATTCGCGTCTCCTCCTGTTAAAATTACAGTTAAATCATGGTATTTTTTTTGATAATAATCTATTCTGGCTGATAATTCATCCAAAATCGCGAAATGAACACCGGCTTGAATAGCATCATGTGTACTCTTACCCTCAGGGTTTTTAGGAGTTTGGTGCTTTAAAATTGGTAGATTGGCAGTATAATGATTGAGCGCCTTAAAACGCATTTCGAAACCTGGAGAAATCGCCCCCCCCAGATAGGTGTTATTTCTGTCTATAAAATCGAAGGTAATACAAGTTCCCATGTCTATGACTAAAACATTAGATGTAGGATATCTTTTACATGCTGCTGCTACCAAAACAATTCTGTCGGCACCAAGTGAAATTTGACTTTCGTAAGCATTTACAAACGGGAGACGCATCTCTGAATTTACAGGGATGATTCTTATATTATTAGTGTATTGATCAAAATTTTTGCCAGTTTTACCACTTACGTCACTATAAATAATTGACTCAATCTCAGGGTAAGCATCTATTATTTTGGATAATTTTTCCGAAAAAAAAGAGGAATTGACTTTTTCTTGGAGCAGGATTTTCTCCCCTTTAAAAAGGAAAAATTTAGTAAGGGTATTGCCTAAATCTATTGCTAGCTTCAATTTAGCGTGGATTTGAAAGATAAATTTAATCAAAGTTTTTAGAGAAAATCTTTTTTGGGGAATAAAAAGGATTTTATATTTGCACACCTGTTATGGGGTACCTTAGCTCAGTTGGTAGAGCAAAGGACTGAAAATCCTTGTGTCCCTGGTTCGATTCCTGGAGGTACCACCATTAAACCCTGTAAGCAAATATCCTACAGGGTTTTCTTTATTAAAAACTATAATTCCTCATCGATCAACTTATCTTTAAACAGATCAAGCTAGTTAAAGGCAGGTGGAGAATAATTGAGAAAGGCATGTGCTAAATATTAAGCAAGCACTTTAGAATCATAATCAAGAAAAAATGAATGTTATTGTTGCTCATTTCATCTTCTTAAATGGCAATAGGAAGTTTTTTTGAAATGTAGGATTTTTTTAAGATTAACACCAGTCAAAAAGCCATAATAGTACCTGTAAATTCTTTATATTAGTGAAGTTTTATGAAAATCTATGCCATCTGTTTTAAGCAAAATACAATTATTAAAGATATCCTTACTGGTAATTCCATTGCTTTGGCTTTCGCTTTCTTGTAGCATTTCAGTGCCTGAAGATATCACTAAAGAGCTTGCTAATTTACCTGAGGTCATTGATTTTAATTACCATGTCAAACCCATACTGTCAGACCGCTGTTATCAATGTCATGGACCAGATGAAAAAACTCGTAGTGCAGGTTTACGTCTGGATTTGGAATCTGTTGCCTTTTCGAAATTAAAAAGTGGAAAACGTGCATTTAGCTCAGGTAGTCTCTATAAAAGTGAAAGTGTCCATCGGATTTTACACCAAGACCCAGAAGCGGTAATGCCACCGCCGGAATCAAACCTTTCACTAAGCAACCGAGAAAAGGCCATCATACTTAAATGGATTGAACAAGGTGCTGAATGGAAAGAACACTGGGCTTTTTTAGCACCACAAAAAAAAGAACCCCCAAAGTCAATAGGTATTGATCATCCCATAGATCGATTCATCAAGTCAAGATTAGAGGAGGAGAACTTAGACTTTTCTCCTAAAGCTTCCAAAACAGCACTTGCGCGAAGGTTATATTTTGACCTAACTGGGTTACCACCAAGCTTGGAGGAGTTAGATGTTTTTTTGAGCGATCAGAGCGAGGAAGCTTATGAAAAATTAGTAGATCAATTAATGTATACCAACGCACACGCAGAACGACTAGCACTGGATTGGATGGACTTATCACGCTACGCAGATTCTCATGGCCTGCATGCAGATGGCGCCAGAATGATGTGGCCTTGGAGGGATTGGGTACTTAAAGCTTTTAAAAAAAATATGCCCTATGATCAGTTTGTTACCTGGCAACTGGCTGGTGATTTAATGCCAAATAAGAATAGAGAACAAGATTTAGCAACTGCGTTTAATCGTAATAGCCCCATGACAGCTGAGGGCGGAGTCATTGACGAAGAATGGCGATTGCACTATGTATTTGATCGCACCGAAACACTTAGCACAGCTTTTTTAGGATTAACGGTTGCTTGCGCCAAATGCCACGATCATAAGTTTGATCCAATTTCTCAAAAAGACTACTACCAACTCACCGCATTTTTTAACAACATCAGAGAATTGGGAATGACTGGCGATGATGGAAATTTCGGTCCCTTATTGCCATTAACCGATGAGGACACAGAAGCAAAAATCAATGAATTAAACACCAAGTTTTCCTACATAAAAAAGGAAATAGCCGCTACAAAAGATCAACTTAATGAGGTTTATCAATACTCTGAGGAACTACTGAAATCGGCAAAACCTGAATCCAACCTTTATTTATATGCGCCTTTTGATCAAATAACGCAAAACAAAAACGCCGAAAAAAATAAAATCAAAATTGACGGAATAAAAGATTTGAGTGGGGGTGTAGTGATGCCAAAAATTGTCAAAGGAATAAAGGGAAATGCCTTTGAGTTTAGTCATGATTATGATAACTTAAAAGTAAGTAATAAGTTAATTCCTAATTTACAATGGACGGATCCATTTTCATTTTCCATTTGGGTCAATACCAACAAAAGAAAAAAAGGTAATACCCAAAGTTTAATCGCCAACAAAGGCTCAAAGAATGAACTCTGGCGTGGGTGGGAATTTTATCTGGATGACGAAAACAGGATCAACTTGAGAATGATCAATGTCTTACCTACTAATTTGATTCATGTGAGAACAAAAGATACCATCTCACTAGATCAATGGCATCACCTTGCCTTTACAATAGATGGGAGTGGAGAAACGGAGGGTATTAAATTTTACAGAGATGGGGAGCTTCTCGAAAAAGAGAATTTAATTAATAATTTATATAAGTCCATTATTCCGACCACCCGCCAAAAGGATAAAGGTTTTGTGGATACAGAGCGACCTTTGATAATTGGTCGCTCCTATGAAGGGTTTAATGGAGATAATGGCTTATTTAGTGGTAAACTGGATGAACTAAGATTTTATGGCAGTGAACTTACTCCCTTTGAGATTAAATCTGTTTACAGTGAATCCTTAGGGGAAAATCACCCTGCTGAATGGCCTTTGGTCAAAGACCATCTGATTAGAAAAAACGAGAGAATTGTTAGCCTAAATGAGAAACTTAAGGCCAATCGAGATGAATACATAAAGACATATGAACCTGTCAGGGAAATAATGGTAATGGCAGAAATGGAAACAACTAGACCTACCTATTTGTACAATCGCGGAAATTATAGCGACCCGCTTTACACAGTGGAGCCAAAGGTTCCAGAAATACTTCCCGATATGGATGAAGATTTACCCAAAAATAGATTGGGTTTAAGTCAGTGGTTGTTTGACAAAAAAAATCCTTTGACAGCAAGGGTTGCGGTCAATCGATATTGGCAAATGATATTTGGAAATGGACTAGTCGCTACTCCCAATGATTTTGGCGTTCAAGGACAATTACCATCCCATCCCGAACTCCTAGATTGGCTAGCGGTTAGTTTTAGTGAGGATTGGGACTTAAGAAAACTTATCAAGCAAATGGTAATGTCAAAGACTTACCAACAAGGGTCAATAACTAGTCATGATTTACGAAAAAAAGATCCAAACAATTTACTTTTAGCAAGAGCCAACAGTAAACGTTTACCAGCGGAAACGATTCGTGACAATGCCCTGAAAGTTAGCGGTCTGCTAAACACCAAGTTTGGAGGAGAAAGTGCAAAACCCTACCAACCAAAAGGACTCTGGAAGGAGAAAAATAATTTTTCTGTAGACTTGTATGAATATGAGGAGTCAGAGGGTGACGAAATCTACCGTAGAGGACTTTATACCTTTATTAAAAGAACCTCACCTCCACCTAATATGCTTACCTTCGATGCTACCTCAAGAGAAGTTTGTACTGTTAAACGAAACATTACCTCTACCCCTCTTCAGGCATTGGTATTACTCAATGACCCTCAATTTTTTGAGGCATCCAGGATTTTTGCTGAAAGAATGATCAATAGTAAATCATCTATAGAGGAGCAAATAAAACATGGTTTTAGGTTGGCTACATCTAGATTTCCAAAAGAAGAGGAATTAAGTGTTTTGGTAAACTTATTCGAAAAGCAATATCAATATTTTACATTAAATCGCGACAAGGCTTATCAAATTTTGACTGTGGGCAGAAAGCCTCGTGATCGAGATATTTTTAGTGTGAAAGCTGCAGCAATGACAATGGTAGCCAATACGCTACTGAATCATAACGAGACCTATACAAGAAGATGAGTATGAACTGCAATCACGACCACGAGAATAAAAACTATAGCCGTAGAGATTTTTTGACCAAAACTTCTTTAGGTTTAGGTGCACTGTCTCTAGGAAGCCTCATCAGCCCTGTTGATGCCTACGGTAAGAGTAATTTTTTAAACCTACTGGAAAGTGAAAAGCAGCGATTACCACACTTTATTCCTAAAGCAAAAAGAGTAATTTACCTTTTTCAGAGTGGCGCTCCTTCCCAGCTTGATCTTTTTGATTACAAACCCAAACTGAACGAAATGTTTGGGCAAGAGGTGCCAAAAAGTGTGATTGGGGGCCAAAGATTAACCGGAATGTCATCGGGACAAAATACTTTTCCCATTGCAGGTTCACTCTTTAATTTTAAGCAACACGGACAAAGTGGTACATGGATGAGCGAATTGATGCCTTATACTTCAAAAATTGTGGATGAATTGTGCTTTATAAAATCGATGTATACGGAAGCAATCAATCATGATCCAGCAATTACGATGATCCAAACGGGCTCAGAACTTCCAGGAAGACCATCTATTGGATCTTGGTTGAGTTACGGTTTAGGAACTGATAATAAAAATCTTCCTGAATTTGTGGTTTTGGTTACCAAAGGAAAAACAGGGCAACCCATTTACTCTCGTCTTTGGGGCAATGGCTTTTTGCCATCAAAACATCAGGGTGTTCAATTTCGTTCTGGCAAAGATGCCGTTCTCTACTTGGATAACCCCCCTGGAGTAACAAGTGGTATTCGCGAAGAACAACTCAGCTCCCTAAAAAAACTACAACACATTAACCATGCTGACATAGGTGATCCAGAAATATTGACTAAAATTTCTAACTATGAAATGGCTTACCGAATGCAAACCTCAGTTCCTGAGGTAATGGATATTTCTGATGAACCTGATTATATTTTTGATCTATATGGCGAGGACAGTAAAAACCCAGGTACCTTTGCTGCCAACTGCTTGCTCGCTAGAAAACTAGCAGAAAAAGATGTTAAGTTTATCCAACTGTACCACAGGGGGTGGGATCAGCACGGAAATTTACCCAAAGACATAAAAAAACAAGCCAAAGAAACCGACCAAGCTACCGCTGCGTTAATTCAAGATCTCAAACAAAGAGGATTACTTGAAGACACCCTAGTGATATGGGGAGGTGAGTTTGGAAGAACAAATTACTCACAAGGAATATTAAAACCAGACAATTATGGCCGTGATCATCACCCTCGTTGCTTCACGATTTTTATGGCAGGAGCAGGCGTAAAAAAAGGGATCACTCTTGGCGCTACAGACGAGTTTGGATATAACATTACAGAAAGACCTGTCCACATTCACGATTTTCAGGCTACCCTAATGCATCTTCTGGGCATTGATCACGAAAAACTAACTTTTAAATTTCAAGGTCGACGTTATCGACTGACAGATGTCCACGGTAATGTGGTCCGGGAGGTTTTGTCTTAAAAAAATAAAATATGACCTCAGAAATATTTGAATTTTTAGGAAGTCTTCACCCACTTTTGGTACATCTACCCATTGGATTTATTTTGCTTACTTTTTTAGTAGACATATTCATTAAGAAAAAAAATAATGCGGTAAAAGGCGTCATTACATTAGGATGGTTTTTTTCTTTTTTAAGCGGAGCAATTGCTGCACTTTTTGGTTGGTTCCTTGGAAGCAATAATTACTATTTTGAGTCTCAAATAGATATTCATAAATGGAGTGGTATTGCCTTTGTAGGTATTGCCTTTATTATATGGTTACTAAGGTTTTTAAACTTTCATTTTTCTCGATTTTTTTCTCGATTTATAAATTTAACGGTTCTTATTTTGGTATTAGTGACTAGTCACTACGGTGGGGAAATGACGCATGGCAAAGGCTATCTTCTAAAAAATCTGCCCTATGTTAAAAAGGAATTAAATCAAAAGATTTTGTTAGCTGATAAGGATAATCCCCTTGACTCTTTGTATGTATATGAAGACATGATTTATCCTGTACTAGAAGAAAAATGCATTGCTTGCCATAATCAAAACAATACCTATGGAGGTCTAAATATGACTGCATACGAAAGTCTGATCAAGGGTGGGAATAACGGTGCAGGAATTATGAAAGGAAACCCCTATCAAAGTGCTATTTTTAAAAGAGTTAATCTCTCGCAAAATCATCCTAAATTCATGCCTCCCTCTGGCACACCAATGAGTTATGATGAAGTTGCGATTCTACATTGGTGGATCGATAACGGTGCAAAACGCAAAATCCCTTTGGTCAAGTTTAGAAATGATAATAGTATTAGAAAGCTGGTAGAGGAAAAATATCAACTTGATTTGAAAGAAAAATCTTATTTGGAAACCCTCAAACTATCAGCTGTTCCTGACGAAAAATTAAAACTCTTGAATGAGGAAAAGTTCCAGTGGCGATTCTTAACCAATGAAAACAGTCTTTTGGATTTGAAGTTTACCGCCAAAAAAATCAGTGTTAATGATCTTAAGTCATTAGATCAAATAGGAGAGCATATCGCTTGGCTTAATTTATCAGATTGCCAACTTACAGATGATATGTTGTCCCATTTCTCAAAATTCACCAACCTTACACGACTTAGAATTCAAAAAAACAGGCTTACAGATAAAGGGATCAAGTTTTTAAATGATTTGGAAAATCTAAATGAACTAAATCTATATGGCACTCGAATTACCGACGCCTCGCTTGAAGTTTTTTCGCAAATGAAAGGCTTAAAAAAAATATTTCTTTGGAATACTAGGGTAAGCGCGAATGGGATCAAATCGTTTAAATCTCTAAATCCGGCTATAGAAATAATTACTGGACTGTAGTTTATTGCAAACGAAAAACATCGTCCTCTTCAAGGTCTTCCTCAGGTTTTGAGGGTTCAATTTGCTCTACTTTTTTCAGTTTAGAAAGCATCATTCTGGTTCTGGTAGTCACCATCTTTTCGATCTCATTATCGGCTTCCTTAATCTTTTTCTGTGCTTTCTCTAGTACGGTTCCAAAAGCGGAAAATTCTTTTTTCACACTCGCTAATATTTCCCAAACCTCGCTGCTTCGTTTTTGAATCGCAAGGGTTTTAAAGCCCATATGTAAACTATTGAGCATTGCCGCTAATGTGGTCGGACCTGTAATAATAATTTTATATTCTCGCTGCAATTGCGCAATAATTTCAGGGTGTCGCGTAACCTCTGCATAGAGCCCTTCAAACGGTAAAAACATAATACCAAAATCAGTCGTATGGGGTGGATCAATATATCGCTGAGAAATATCTCGTGCGAACTTTTTGACCGCACTTAATAATGCTCGTAATGAGGTTTCTATGGCTAATGTATCGCCCGATTCATATGCGGATTGAAGGCGGGCGTAATCTTCTTGTGGAAATTTTGCATCTACTGGCAAATAAACAGGTCCACTACTGTGGCTTTTCCCCGGTAGCTTGATGGCAAATTCTACCAAAGCATCAGAGCCTTTTTTGGTTTTAACATTGGCGTCATATTGTTCGGGAGCGAGGATTTCCTCTAAAATATTTCCCAACTGTATCTCCCCCAGTACCCCACTGGTTTTGACATTGCTTAGAACCTTTTTTAGATCTCCAACTCCAGAAGCTAGGGTTTGCATCTCCCCTAATCCTTTTTGAACCTTTAACAATTGCTCGGTAACCACTTCAAAAGATTTCCCAAGACGGTCCTCAAGGGTTTTATGTAGTTTCTCATCAACGGTCTCCCGCATTTTTTCCAATTTTAACTCAGTGGACTTAACCAATTCATCTTGTTTTTGATTGAGGCGTTCAAAGTTTTGTTTTTGAAGTTCATTAAAAGCTGTTACGTTTTTGGAAAATGATTCTTGAAAGTCTTTTAGCGTGGTTCTTAACTCCTCGCGATCTTCTTTGGCTTTTTTTGATAAGACTTCATTGAGCCGCTCCATGCTTTGGGTAATTTCCAAACGAGTTTCTCTTAGGTTCTTGGTTAATTCCTCTCGATTTTGATAAAATTCCCCTTTGATTAACTCCCTTAATTCACCTGAAAGCCCAGATTTACCTTGTTTTTTAAATATTAAAAACAATAGTAAGACCACGCTTAACCCAGAGATAAGTAATAAACCAATTTCCATTAAATCATCTTATTTATTGCAAATTAAAAAGAAAAGAGACTGATTAGACAGTTGTCGAAAAAAGAAATAAACACCCTTTAAGGTCTGAACAATGGTAGGGGTAGTGTTTTGAAAATCAATTTTTATCAATAATAATATTTATCACCTCTAAAAAGTAAGGAATAATAGCTGTTTCATGGGTTTTGCCTTCTAATTCAACATAATTTACTTCGCCTCCTTTTGCTTTAATTTTATCTAGGGCAGATAAGGAGTTCAAAGGGAATACGAAGGAGTCGGCGGTTCCATGAAAAAGGGTGATTTCCGCTTCAGGCTTCCAGTCATGAGTATTGTTTAAAGCGATGACTTTTGTTAGTGCTGAGTCTTCTCCATTAACAACCTCATCAATAATTTCCTTTTTAAAAAGAATTTGTGGATTGAAATTAATCAGAGTAGAATCAATTGGGGCATTAATTTCATTTAAATTAGACAGGTTGGAAGCATAGGGTTCGTTAAAATAGGTGTCTAGCGGGTTTTTTAGGGACTCAAATAGTTCGTTATAAACCTCCAGCACCCAAACATAGGTAGACATGAAAGGAAGCTCCTCGCCCTTGGCTTTCCTTTACAACAAACAATTTGCGTTGATAGACAATCACTTTAAACTTTATGGAGATGCTGATGGACT
>OZSS01000132.1_pt1 | contig 32599 bp, 23 predicted proteins | sample 1779911 | NCBI WGS metagenome assembly OZSS01 (sample SAMEA2603589, study PRJEB24840) | metagenome | biome: Water; feature: Photic zone; material: Seawater sample | place: Mediterranean Sea | collected 2013-11-12 | depth 10 m
TATTCACTTCTCAAATACAAGGTGAAGCAGGTTCTGAGTTAGAAGCCAATCTCAATGCTGCAGGAGTTGTAGCCGTTCAAGCATGGATTAATGCAGGTAATACCAATACCACAGGAGTTGACTTTGTTTTTAACTGGAGAAAAGAAAATCTAATGCTTGGATTTGTGGGGAACTTTAATAAAACAACTATTGACAGTATTGATACACCTAGTGAACTCGGATCTGTTGAGATTTTCTCTCATAGAGAGCGTAGTTTAATTATCAATTCTCGTCCTAGGTCTAAAATGTCTTTAACATTAGACTATAATGCAGACCAGTTTAGTTTTGGATTGTACAACACTAACTTTGGTCCTGTAACAGTAGCTAATGTAGATGAAAATCCTTTATTTGATCAAGAATTAGCATCTAAGTTAATTACGGATCTTCGGGTGACATATAAGTTTTCACCTGAGCTCCGTTTGACAGGAATTGTAAATAATGTATTTGATATTTACCCCGACGTTACACTGGATAGTACAGGTGGAACAGCTGGAGGAAGATTTTTGTATTCAAGTGAAGTTTCTCAACATGGACAATTAGGTCGAAACATTTCACTAGCATTGACCTATAAGTTTTAAAATCTTTAGAAAAAAAAACTGTCCTTAGGGACAGTTTTTTTACTTTCTGTAATCTTCTTAATTAGAGTTTTAAATTAGTGTTTCTAGAGCACCTGAGTAAGTGGTTTTCGGAGACACACCTACGTGACGTCCTACCAGCTCGCCTTTGTCAAAAACTAAAACTGTAGGAATATTTCGAACACCGTATTTTGCAGCAAATTCTTGATTAGCGTCAACATCTACCTTACCAACTACTGCTTTACCTTCAAAATCTTTACTCAACTCTTCGATAATGGGGCCAACCATACGACAAGGACCGCACCATGCCGCCCAAAAATCAACCAAAACCGGTTTTTCTGATCGTAATACAACCTCATCAAAAGTTGCATCTGTAATTTTTAATGCCATTGTAAAATTTTTTCAAAAGTAATTATTTTCTTTTTAATTCATACATCCTATAAATCAATAAAATTTATTTAACTATTCATCTAATTAATTTGGTAGGGCCATCGTTCACCATCCAAAATTTTTAGTAATTCTGCATCAATTTTTATCTTCTTTTTTCTACTTTGTAAGGTGAGTTTTACCTGCTTCTTAGAATCGTATACATTAAAAAATAATGATTTATCACCCTTAAATGGTTTCATTTTATTGGAAAGTACTTTGACCTCGTCTTTTTTCAAGTTATGGATATCTAATTTAAGGGTGAGTTTTTTAGCATTATTTTCGAGTGTATTGTGGAGCATTTCAAAATAAAGAAACTGTACTCGAGGGGCCCCTCCTTTTCCAGTCTCTCGATCTCTCCAGCCTTCACGAACCATAAAACGTATGCGTATGAATTGATTGATCACTAAAAAATGTCTGTATTTTAAATAATCTTCACCAAAAATGCGAAACTCATATTGGTCAGAAAAATCTTCTAAAATAAAACGAGCCCATCCCTTTCCATTTCGGCTCTCTAGGTGCTCAACCTCGTTAACTATTCCTCCTACTGCCAACTCTTTTTTCATAAAAGGATTTAAATCGCTAAGTTGTTGTAGAGGCACGGTGGCAAAAAACCGCATTTCATGTGCGAAAGCATCTAATGGGTGGGCCGATAGATAAATGCCAACAACTTCTTTTTCTTTCTTCAATGTTGTCAAAGAAGTCCACGGTTCACAAGGGGGAATAGAAAGATCTTGATATACCACTTCTTCTTGCTCACCAAATAAACTAACCTGAGCAGAATTTTTATTTTCTTGAAATTTTGTTCCAAATCGTAACGCTTTTTCTAAAAAAGTTATTCCATCTCCATCTGGATTGAAATATTGCGCACGGTGCACGTCCACAAAAGAATCTAACCCACCCGCTAAAACTAAATTTTCAAAAGCTTTTTTATTGGCTGATCTTAAATCTATACGCTTGACTAAATCAAATATTGATTGATATTTGTTTTCTTTCCGATTTTTTATAATCGTAGCCACAGCCCCTTGGCCTACCCCCTTGATGGCACCCATTCCAAAACGGATAGCTCCTTTTTCATTTACTGTGAATTTATAAAAACTTTCATTCACATCTGGGCCTAAAACCTTTAAACCCATGCGACGGCATTCTTCCATAAAAAAAGTGACTTGCTTAATATCATTCATGTTATTAGACAATACCGCAGCCATATACTCAGCTGGATAATGTGCTTTTAAATATGCGGTTTGATAGCCTATCCAAGCATAGCAGGTGGAGTGAGATTTATTAAAAGCATAGGCCGCAAAAGCCTCCCAGTCTCTCCAAATCTTTTCTAATATCTCTTCTGGATGGCCACGGTCTTTTCCCCCTTGAATAAATTGTGGTTTTAACTTTTGTATTAAGGCAAAAATCTTTTTCCCCATTGCCTTACGCAAGACATCGGCATCGCCTTTGCTAAAACCAGCCAGTTTTTGTGACAACAACATGACTTGCTCTTGATAGACAGTGATACCATAGGTTTCTTTTAAAAACTCTTCCATATCAGGTAGATCATACGCAATAGCTTCCTCTCCATTTTTTCGAGCAACAAAGCTGGGAATATATTCTAAGGGCCCGGGGCGATAGAGGGCATTCATGGCAATTAAATCAGCAAAAACCGTCGGGCTTAAATCTTTCAAATATTTTTGCATACCTGCAGATTCATACTGAAAAATCCCAACCGTCTCACCTCGTTGAAACAACTGATATGTTTTTTCATCGTCTAGTGGAAAAGCATCAGGGTCTAATTCTATTCCATGTATGTAGTCTACTAGTTTGACTGTGTCTTTGATCAATGTTAGGGTTTTTAGTCCTAAAAAATCCATTTTTAATAAACCCGCATCCTCAACCACTGAATTGTCAAATTGAGTAACATTTAGATCAGAGTCTTTAGCCGTAGCTATTGGCACAAATTGTGTGATGTCATCTGGGGTTATGATTACACCACAGGCATGTGTTCCTGTGTTTCGTAAAGAACCTTCTAAAATTTTTGCTTGTTGAATAGTTTCCCCAGAAAGAGAATCTTCTTCAGCGATAGATTTGATCTCTTGCACTCTAGAAAATTCATCCACTCGCAGCTTTTCTTTTAGTTCTTCTTCGGAAGACGAAAAGATTTTATTCAATCGTATATTGGGAAGGAGTTTTGCCAATCGATCTGCTTCACCAAGAGATAAATCCAAGACTCTAGCAGTGTCGCGAATTGATGATTTCGCTGCCATTGTCCCATAGGTAATGATCTGAGCCACTTGATTAGCACCATATTTTTCAATAACATAATCCATCACTTTGCTACGCCCTTCATCGTCAAAGTCAATATCAATATCGGGCATACTCACACGATCTGGATTGAGAAAACGCTCAAACAGCAAGTCATATTTTATGGGGTCAATATTGGTGATTTTTAAGCAATAGGCTACCACAGAACCTGCGGCAGAACCCCGGCCAGGGCCCACAGAAACTGACATTTCTCTTGCAGCAGCAATAAAATCTTGAACAATTAAAAAATAACCCGGATAACCCGTATTAGCTATAACTTCTAATTCAAAATCTAAACGTTCCAAAATGACAGGTGTAAGCTCTGCGTAACGCTCTTTTGCCCCTTTGTAAGTCAAATGCTTTAGGTATCCGTTCTCTCCATCTTTATCTTCATCGGATGCTTTATTTAGAAATTCTTCTGGGATGGAAAACTTAGGTAAAAGTATTTCTCTGGCTAAAGAAAAAGGCTCAATTTTTCCGACTACTGTTTCAATGTTTAGCAAGGCTTCAGGCACATCACTAAACAGTTTTTTCATTTCTTCCTGAGACTTAAAATAATATTCTTGATTAGGAAATCCATAGCGGTAGCCCCTACCTCTTCCAATAGGTGTTGCCTGTTTTTCTCCCTCTTTTACACAGAGTAAAATATCATGTCCATTTGCTTCTTGTTTAGACACATAATAGGTATTGTTGGTAGCCACCACATCAATATTATATTGCTTTGCCATTCGAAGTAGAACCTCGTTGGCTTGATCTTCTGCCTGCTCTCCATGTCGCATCAATTCAATATAAAGGTCTTCTCCAAATTGCTCGTGCCACCACTTTAGGGCCACTTCTGCTTGACTTTCTCCTACATTTAAAATTTTTGAGGGGACCTCCCCATAGGTGTTTCCTGTCAATACAATAAGGTCTTCTTTATATTGCTCTACAATAGTTCTATCTATTCTAGGGACATAGTAAAAACCATCAACAAAAGCTATCGAAGACATTTTGGCAAGATGATGATAGCCTTGCTTATTTTTTGCCAAAAAAACAATTTGATACCCATCATCTCGTCTTGATTTATCTTTATGATTGTCACAGACATAAAATTCACAACCAACAATAGGTTTGATTTGTTTCTCTTTTGTTTGATTCTTGTTATGTGTTTCTACTGCCTTAATGAAATGAAAAGCCCCCATCAAATTAGCATGATCTGTTAGAGCTAAAGCTGGCATCTCAAACTTAGCAGTAGCTTCTACCAGCTGATTTATTCTTGATGTGGCTTGCAAAACAGAAAACTGAGAATGATTATGCAGGTGCACAAAAGGAGTATCAGCTATTGCTATATCAGAAATGAAATCTGATTTTTTTTGTTTCGTTGATTGTGTTTTTTGAAGTAACTCCTCAGAAGCCTTCTTGAGATTTAAATGCGTTAACCCTAACAGCTCAAAAGGAGTTTCTAAAGAATGAAGCTCATCAGAAGAATGGGTATTTTTTTCAAAAGCGGTTGGATGCAGTGCCTTTTTTCGTAATAATTCTAAAAAAACTCTGGCTGTTGCCTCAACATCTGCGGTCGCGTTATGCGCTTCGGCAAAGGTGCTTTGAAATAAAAAAGAATACAATTCAGAAAGAGTAGGTAATTTGAATTTTCCTCCTCTACCACCTGGCAATTGACATAGTGTGGCCGTTTCTTCTGTGCAAGTGTCAACAACCTCTTTATTTATAAATGCATCGGGCAATTGCATGCGCAAAAATTCAGCACCCATTATGTTTCGATCAAAAGATATATTATGCCCCACTACATAGGTAGATTGGTCAAGTGCTTTAGAAAATTTTTCTAAAACCTTTTCTAGAGCAGTGCCTTTTGCTTCTGCCAAAGCAGTTGAAATACCATGAACTTGTTGTGATTCAAATGGAATAGTGAAACCATCTGGGGTAATCAAATAATCCTCAAGACTAATTAGTTGCCCTTTATCATCATGGATCTGCCATGCAATTTGGATACATCTTGGCCAGTTTTCACTGTCAGATAGAGGTGCATCCCAACGCTTTGGCAAGCCTGTAGTTTCGGTATCAAAAATTAAATACATCAGAACGAATGTAGCAAATTATTAAAGGGAATGGAAAAGGAGTTATTCTGATTTATTAACGGTTCGATTTATTTGATTTAGCATTCAGATTCAATGGGGTAAGCTTAATTCTATTGCATTTATCTAAAAATTTAAAATAGATTGAAACAGGAATTAAGGAGCGCAAATATGGATATAAATCAATGTATTCGTACCTTTCCGTTGAAAAAGAAAAATATTCATGCCATTATTGGAGTTTACTTCCAAAGGAATTTATTGTGCACAAGCTGACGTCTTTTTAGACCCTTGGCGGGGAGTTGATAAGGCTATCATTTCCCATGGTCATTCAGATCACGCTCGGTGGGGAAGTAAACAGTATATTACCCATGAAATAAATGTGCCCATTATACAGCATCGCTTGGGTAACATCTCGGTCACAGCTAAAAAGTATGGTGAAACGTTTAGTGTAAATGGGGTACAATTTTCGCTTCATCCTGCGGGACATGTTCCTGGCTCCTCTCAAATTCGTGTGGAATACCGGGGTGAAATTTGGGTTTTTACAGGAGATTATAAAATTCAAAAGGATGGCATTTCTACTCCTTTAGAAATCATAAAATGCCACACATTTATTACAGAATGCACATTTGGATTGCCTGTTTTTAGTTGGCTAGAACCCAAAATAATCCATGATGAAATCAATCAGTGGTGGGCCAATAATCAGGCTGAACAGACCACCAGTTTGTTGATGGGTTATTCCCTAGGGAAAATTCAGCGCCTACTAAAACATTTAGATCCCTCTATTGGAAAAATATATACCCACGGGGCTACTGAACAGATGACTCAGGTTTTAAGACAATTTATTGATTTTCCACCTACAGAATTAATAACGCGTGACACTCAAAAAAAAGATGTTGAAGGTCAACTTGTGCTTGCTCCTCCAGCCATTTTAGGTAGTACTTGGGCCAAAAAGTTAGGAAAACTATCAACTGGTTATGCCTCAGGGTGGATGGCTTTTCGAGGTGCAAGAAGAAGGCGCGCCGTAGATCGAGCCTTTGTCTTATCGGACCATGCAGATTGGAATGGTCTTCTGTCTACCATTAAAGCAACAGGATGCGAAAATGTAATTACTACCCATGGTTATACAGAACTCTTTGCGCAATTTTTGAGAGCTGAAGGGTGGAATGCACGAACTGAAAAAACACAATACGAAGGAGAAACGCTAGAAACTACGAGTGCCGAATGAGACGATTTGCTTCTTTGATAGAAACGTTAGACAGCTCAAACAAAACCAACAATAAAGTGGCTGCTTTAGCTCACTATTTTAAGACCGCTCCAAGAGAAGATGCCCTTTGGGCAGTCGCTCTTCTTTCTCATAGAAGACCCTCTCGCCCAATAACCACTAGTTTAATGCGAATTTGGGCAGCTGAACTGGCTGGTTTGCCTGAGTGGCTTTTCGAAGAATCCTATCACATTGTGGGTGACCTTGCAGAAACTATTGCGTTGCTGGTGGAACAAGAAACAAAGGGTTATCCTCCCTCCTTATCTAAATGTATTGAAGAAATAATTGCTTTAAAAAACAAAGGGGAGCCTGAAAAGAAAGCCTATATTTTGATGCGCTGGCAAAGCCTAAATAATTTTGAGCGCTTTGTGTTTAATAAAATCTTGACCGGTGGGTTCCGAATTGGGGTGAGTCAAAAACTTATGACTCGTGCACTCTCTAAGGCAGTTAATATTGAAGAAAATATATTAGCCCATCGTTTGATGGGACAATGGTCACCCGAAAACACTTCTTTTGAGCAACTTATTCTAGAACCCAATCCAGAAGACCAAATTGCACAGCCTTATCCTTTCTTTTTGGCTTATGCTTTAGAAAATGGTTTTCAAGAAAAAGAAAAAGTTTCTGATTGGCATATAGAACATAAATGGGATGGCATGCGAGCTCAACTTATAATAAGGCAAGGAAAACATTTTTTATGGAGTCGAGGAGAAGAATTGATCACTGATAAATTTCCAGAGTTTGAATGCTTAGCAAAGCAATTTCCTGATGGAACTGTGGTGGATGGTGAATTGCTTCCCTACAAAAACATGGTTATTGGAGATTTTAATGCGCTACAAAAACGAATTGGAAGAAAAACTGTTTCGCTAAAGTTAATGAATGAAATTCCTATTGTTTTAATGATCTATGATCTTTTAGAATGGAATGGAAAAGACATTCGTTCATTGCCACTTCATCAAAGACAGCGGCTTTTAAGTTCCTTTTACAAAGCCCATAAAAATGATAGTCTCCCCATTTTGAAATCAGAAGTGATGCAATTCACATCATGGGAAAAAGTAGCAATAGAACGAGAGCGTGCTCAAAAGAAACGCAGTGAAGGATTAATGCTTAAATACAAAGACGGTCCCTACGCCGTGGGCAGGAAAAAAGGGAGTTGGTGGAAATGGAAAACGGATCCTAAAACTATAGATGCTGTCTTGACCTATGCTATGAGAGGGCATGGACGACGTACTAATTTATATACAGACTATACTTTTGCCCTGTGGCAAGAGAATAATTTGGTCACTTTTGCAAAAGCATATTCGGGTTTGACTGATGCTGAAATAAAGGAGGTTGATCGATTTGTGAAACAAAACACCTTAGATCGATTTGGGCCAGTGAGACAAGTAAAACCAGAATTAGTTTTTGAAATTGCTTTTGAAGGGTTGGCTCCCTCCTCTCGACACAAAAGCGGTGTAGCCGTTCGTTTTCCTAGAATTTTACGCTGGCGTCACGACAAAAAAATCAAAGAGGCAAACAGTCTTGATGATCTTAAAGAATTACTTGTATGAAAGAAGTAAATTTTTGGTTTGAAGAACAAGGTTGGCGACCACAACCATTTCAAAAAGCTTGTTGGAAGGCATACGGACAAGGGCAAAATGGGATGTTGCATGCCCCTACTGGTAGTGGTAAAACCTATGCCCTTTGGGGAGGTATTGTTGCTGAAGCTAAGAAAGAACAATCTCTTAAAAAAGCTACTTATGCACTCTGGATTACTCCACTAAGAGCGCTTGCTGTTGAAATTCAGCAAGCGACACAAAGAATGAATGATGCTTTACTCCCTGCCACTAAAGTGGCCCTTAGAACAGGAGATACTTCTCAAAACTTACGGGCAAAACAAAAGCGAGACCCCTCCTTTGGATTAGTAACAACACCAGAAAGCCTTCATGTTTTGTTAAGTACCAAAGAGCATCAAACCTATTTTAAACAACTTCGAATAGTAGTCATAGACGAATGGCATGAACTATTGGGTACCAAAAGAGGCGTTCAGGTGGAACTCGCTTTGGCCTACTTAAGATCCTTTATTCCCAAGTTACGCGTTTGGGGTATATCTGCTACCCTTGGTAATCAAGAGTTAGCAAGAACAATTTTGTTAGGTGCAACAGAAAATTATTCAGTAATTAATGCAAAAATTTCAAAGAATATTAGAGTGAAGTCTGTGCTTCCAAAAACGATGGAACGCTTTCCCTGGCGTGGTCATTTGGGTTTGCACCTGCTACCTCAAGTATTGAACCTAATTGAAAAACACAAAAGCACCTTAGTATTCACAAATACTCGGGCACAATGTGAACTTTGGTTTCACGCCTTATTAGAATCAAACCCTAATTTGGCAGGAAATATTGCTATGCATCATGGTAGTATTGATAAAAAAATTAGACTTTGGGTTGAGGAAGCACTTCGTAACAACACTCTAAAAGTTGTAGTTTGTACTTCTAGTTTAGATTTAGGAGTCGACTTTAGTCCAGTGGAAAATTGTATTCAAGTGGGAAGTCCTAAGGGAGTTGGAAGATTTATTCAACGCGCTGGACGAAGTGGTCATCAGCCAAAAGCGGTTAGTACAATTCATTTTCTACCCACACACGCCATGGAATTGATTGAATCAGTGGCTTTGCAATCGGGTATTGAAAAGCAACAACTAGAAGATCGCATCCCATTTTTAAACTCTTATGACGTATTGCTCCAATTCATGATGACATTAGCTGTAGGAGCTGGATTTCACCCTAATCATCTTTTTCCTATCGTGAGAGAAACTTTTTGTTTTCAAACCCTAGAAAAAGAACATTGGCAATGGCTACTTAATTTTTTGATCAAGGGCAGTCAAAGTTTAGAACACTATGATGAATATAAAAAAGTAACAGTTTTAAAAGATGGCACCCTCAAGGTTTTGAACAAAACCATAGCTATGCGCCACCGCTTATCGATGGGCACCATTGTAAGTGATGCGCATCTTATAGTGCGCTATCAAAAAGGGGGCCATTTAGGAACTATTGAAGAGTGGTTTATTGCAAAATTAAAGCCTGGAGATGTCTTTACATTTTCTGGAAGAAATTTAGAACTCATTCGCATACATAATATGGAGGTGATTGTCAGAAAATCTAACTCTAAAAAAGTAAGAATACCCGCCTGGATGGGTGGGCGTATGAGCTTTAGTGCACATTTGAGTGATTTATTAAAAAAGACACTTTTTGAATCTCATAAAAACAATAGTCCCGAATTTGTCGCCTTACAACCCATTTTTGAGCAGCAACAAAAAGAATCGGTAATTCCTCAACCTGATGAATTTTTAATAGAACGGTTTGAAACTCAAGAGGGTTTTCACACCGTTTTTTATCCTTTTGAAGGATATGCCATTCATGAAGCATTGGCAAGTTTATTGGCCTATCGCATTAGTTTGTGGCAACCCATCAGTTTTACTATGGCGTTTAATGACTACGGTTTTGAATTGCTTTCAGATCAAGCTTTTGATAAACAAGCCTTCTTAGATAACAATCTTTTGACACCTCATCTTTTACTGCAAGACCTCCAAAAGAGTATTAATATTTCAGAAATGGCTCGTCGTCGTTTTAGAGATATTGCCGTTATTTCAGGTTTGGTTTTTCAAGGATTTCCAAACAAGCCTATTAGGACCAAACATCTACAATCGGGCTCACAATTGTTTTATGAGGTATTTAAAGACTATGAACCTGACAATTTACTCTATCAACAAGCTTTGCAAGAAACCCTTGATCATGGAATGGAAAGAGGTCGTCTGACTCAAGTATTGGAAAAATTGCATACTAAAACCATTACTTGGCGTGCTTGTTCTCAACCCACTCCATTCTCTTTTCCAATCATCACAGATCGAATTCGTTCTAAGCTGTCCTCTGAAAGCGTTGAAGATCGCATTAAAAAAATGTATCTCCAACTAGATAAAGCTACTCGATGAAAGAAATTGAAATTTATCAACACCATTTTTTATTGCTTCCAAGTGGTGCCATTTTTTGGAGAGAAGCTCAAACTTTACTGATTGCAGACGCACATTTAGGCAAGGTGGCTCATTTCAGAAAAAATGGGGTTGCAGTGCCCCGCAAAGTAGAGGGAGCTTTTTATCTAAAAACGGAAAGTCTCCTTAGAAAATATTCTCCCCAACGTATACTATTTTTAGGTGATCTTTTTCATAGTTTCCAAAACAATGAGTGGCACTTATTTGAGGGTTGGGTGAAACAACAAAAGGCTCAAATGATCTTAGTGGAAGGCAACCACGATGTGATTCCAGCCTATAAGTTTACTCAATTAGGTCTAACTGTCATCAACAGCCTAACTGAAGGAGCTTTTCACTTCACCCATATTCCTGTTAAAAAAGAAGATTATTTTGTGATATGTGGACATATACATCCAGGGGTAAAACTAAAGGGGGTCGGTTTACAACAAATGAAAGTGCCCTGCTTTTATCAATCTGATAAACAGCTCATCCTTCCTGCTTTTGGAGCCTTTACTGGCATACATGTTTTAACGCCTAAAGAGGGTGATCGGATTTTTGTTTGCACAAAAAAAGAAGTTGTGCCAATCAAAAATAAGGTAGACTTAAATTAATCTAATCATTTATCTTTACCTAAAAAAAGGGCAGCAATCGATTCGTTAGCCGTATTTGAAAATTTATCTTCTCAAAAAGCGCTTGAAAAGGCACTTTCTCAAACAGCCATTACCCGATTTAAAGGGTTTGTAGGTTCTGGACTTACTTTTAGATTGGCTGCAGCCTTCAAAAAAATGAATCGTTCACTTGTGTTAGTCGCTCAGAATGCAGAGCACGCTGCATATTATCACAATGATCTTGAGCGACTTTTCTCTCAACAGGAAGTTTTATTTTTTCCAGCTAGCTATCGTACCGCTTATGCGACACAAACTGATGAAAACGCAAATGTTCTTTTACGCACTGAGGTTTTAAATAAAATTACGTACTCTACAAAGGCGCGATTCATTGTGACCTACCCTAAAGCTGTTTTTGAAAAAATAATTTCCCGGCGAACCCTGCAACAAAACACCTTCACCATAAAAAAAGAAGATGTGTTGTCTTTGCAATTTGTTAATGAATCTTTATTTGAGATGGGATTTGAACGCGTAGATTTTGTTACCTCACCTGGAGAATTTGCCGTGAGAGGAGGTATTATTGATGTCTTTTCATTTGCCTATCAACACCCCTATCGCATTGAGTTTTTTGATGAGACCATTGAACGATTGTGCACTTTTGACATAAGCACTCAGCGCTCCCTACATAATTTTGAGAGTATCTCCTTAATGCCCAACACATCAACTGTTGACTTTACAGACAATAGAAAAACACTTCTAGAATTTTTCCCTGACAAAACAGCTTTTGTGGTTGACGATTTTGATCAAACAGCAAATGTGTTAAAAAACCTTTTCCAAAAAGCAATAGAGGCCTACGCAAAGTTGGGTGAAACCACGCAGCATCCCCCTCATTCACTTTATATCTCAAAGGAAGAATGGTTATCCAACACTGCATCAAAATGTATCCTGCATTTGGAACGATCTGATTTACTTCCTGCCGACTCACTTGTCAATATTCAACAAAGCCCTCAACCTGTTTTTAATAAAAAATTTGAGCTATTAAGGGCGCACTTGAATGAAAATCACAGGCAACTTTATTCTAATATTATCTTCTGCACCAGTGCCTCACAAGCTCAACGATTTCATGACATTTTTGATGCGATGGAGGAAAAAGTTCATTATCAAACAGCAGCATTTCCAATTTATCAAGGATTTGCAGACATAGAAGCACAAGTAGCCTATTTTGCAGATCATCAAATTTTTGAGCGCTATCATAAATACAACTTACGGTCTGACAAAACCAAACGTAAAAGCTTGAGTTTAAAACAACTCACCCAAATGGAAGTTGGCGATTTTGTGACACACATAGACCATGGGATTGGTCGCTTTGGTGGATTGCAGCGCATTGAAGTTGAAGGACGTTTGCAAGAAGCCATAAAGCTTTTCTATGGAGAGCGTGACATTCTCTATTTGAGTATTCATGCGCTTCATAAAATCAGTAAATACAATGGAAAAGATGGTGCCGTTCCTAAACTCTACAAATTAGGCTCTAAGGCGTGGAAAAACCTAAAACAGAAGACTAAAACTAAAGTCAAAGAAATTGCATTTAATTTGATTCAACTCTATGCAAAACGCCGTCAAAAAATTGGATTTTCATTTGATCCAGACAGCTACTTGCAGCTTGAACTTGAGTCAAGCTTTATTTTTGAAGATACGCCCGATCAACTAAAGGCTACTCAAGCAGTCAAAATGGATATGGAATCAGAGCACCCCATGGATCGTTTGATTTGTGGTGATGTTGGGTTTGGTAAAACAGAAGTAGCTATTCGAGCTGCTTTCAAAGCAGTTTACAATAGCAAACAAGTGGCTGTTTTGGTGCCAACAACCATTTTAGCACTTCAGCATTACAAAACTTTTTCAAAGCGTTTAGAAAATCTTCCCGTTCGTGTAGATTATCTCAATAGGTTTCGAAGTTCAAAAGATAAAATGCAAATTTATAAAGACACTACAGAAGGTAAAATTGACATTCTTATCGGAACTCACCAATTGGTCAATAAAAATTTGTCTTTTAAAGATTTAGGTCTTTTAATTGTTGATGAAGAACAAAAGTTTGGCGTGGCAGTGAAAGAGAAGTTAAGGGCCTTTAAGGCCAATGTAGACGTATTGACACTCACTGCGACACCCATTCCTAGAACACTACAATTCAGCTTGATGGCTGCAAGAGATTTATCTGTAATCGCCACCCCGCCCCCAAACCGATACCCCATTGAGAGTGAAGTGGTGCGCTTTAGTGAACCGCTCATTAGGGATGGCATTTTGTATGAAATTCAAAGAGGAGGGCAAGTTTTCTTTATTCACAATAGGGTAGAAAATATTAAAGAGGTTGCAGGACTTATTCAGCGCATGTTGCCAGACGCGCGAATAGCTATTGGACATGGTCAATTAGAAGGTCGCAAATTGGAACAGACTTTATTGGATTTTATGGAGGGTCGCTATGATGTGTTAGTAGCAACTACTATTATTGAAAATGGTCTAGATGTGCCAAATGCAAATACTATTTTCATTAATAATGCTCATCAATTTGGATTAAGTGATCTACATCAAATGAGAGGTCGAGTAGGCAGAAGCAATAAAAAAGCCTTTTGCTATTTTATGACTCCTCCAATGAGCAGTATCAATAATGATGCACAAAAACGAATTAAAGCTATAGCTCAATATGCTGAGTTAGGTTCTGGTCTTCAAATAGCCATGAAAGATTTAGAAATTCGAGGAGCAGGAGATTTGTTCGGAGGAGAACAAAGCGGATTTATCAATGACATGGGCTTTGACACGTATCAAAAGATTTTACAAGAAGCCATAAATGAATTAAAAGAAAATGAGTTTCAATCACTTTACAAAGAATCTTCAGATGTTCCCAAAAATTTTGTGAATGATGTTCAGATTGACACTGACTTAGAGCTTTATATACCCGAATATTATGTAAATATAGTTAGTGAACGTTTGTCCCTTTACCAAGCACTTAGCGATATCAAAAACACAAATGAATTAAAAGCCTTTCGAGGCCAATTAGTTGATCGCTTTGGTAAGCTACCCAATGAAACAGAAGCTCTTTTAGAAAGTGTAAAATTGAAATGGTTAGCACAACGCCTTGGTTTAGAGCGAATGGTTCTTAAAAAACAAAAGTTTTTGGGCTATTTTATTACGAACCCAGAAAGTGCTTTTTATTCAAGCGCTCAATTTGAATATTTACTGCAGCAAGTGCAAAAATCAGAAAACATTACCATGAAAGAAAAGCAATCGGCAGGAGGAGTTAAATTACTTATTGTTGTTGAAGATATAAGCACAGTTGCAAAAGTATTACACACTTTAGAACCGCTTGAATTTGTTACAGTTTCTTCAGATTCTTAATCACTTCAAATGCTGTATTTACTTGACTTTCATCCATCAAAATTGTGAATTCATTAGAAGTAGAAATCACTTCATTTAGGTTGACTCCTTCCCAAGAAAGGCGCTGAAAAATAAAATAATAGATGCCGGGTATTGCAATATTTTCCTTGGGCAATTGCACCGTTATTGAAGACAAGTTTTCTAATTTAGTGTTGCACACTTCATTGACAAAAAGCTTAGCTACTAATTCAGAAATATTGGCACTCACAATTATATTAGACTCACTCACCCCACGAGAAGAGGTATAAAAAACATCTTTCCGGTCTTCTATTGCTGCCAACAATTTTGCTTGCGAGTAGAGAAGCGAATCGGAATTTGCAAAACTATAATCAACTAATGAAGACCGTACTGTGATGTCACCCAGATTCTTCAATACATTTACTATTTTGTGGGTAGAAATAAATTCCAAATTATCAGAAATTCTCTTTAGGGCCATAACAATGGCTCCACTTTTAGCTGGTTTTCTTAAATTTTGCTCTATTTCTGGTTGAATTTCTCGAGCCAAAGAGGTCAGGTTTATAATGCCCTGTGACAGAGCAGTAGATAAAAATGGTTTTGTTTTAATGAAGGCCGTGACTTCTGAGGCTATAGTGCGCATCTTTTAAATTTTTCACAAAAGTAGTAATTATAAAACATTTTGTTACAAATTGAACTTCACGTAAAAGGATAGAAGGCATTTTGAAGGTGCTCTACTTTCCATTTACTATTGTTCTTTACAAAAGAAACTATATCAAATCGAACTTCAAGATCTAAATCACGAGACAGAATGAAATGATTTGCAGCTTCAATCAATAAACTCCTTTTCATTTTTTCCAACAAAAGATTGAGGGGCTCAAAAAAAGAGGATGACCTTGCTTTAACCTCAACAACAACAAGCGTATTTTGATAATGAGCTATAAGATCAATTTCTGCTTTTAGGAAGCGATAATTTCGCGCTAAAATTTCGTATCCTTTTTTTTTCAAGAAAATCAGCAGCTCTTTTTTCTGCTTCTTGACCAAAATCATAACTTTTGCTCATGTGGTAAAATTTTGTAGATGCTAAAGTTAGGAAGTCTACAAGGCATATCCTATGGAAAATGTCTATTTTTGGGAAAATTTTAAATGAAGCAACCTAAAAGATATACGGTTACAGCAGCTTTGCCTTATACCAATGGCCCTTTACACATTGGCCATTTGGCTGGAGTATACGTTCCCGCAGATATCTACACCCGTTACTTACGACTCAAGGGGAAAGAGGTTGCCTTTATTTGTGGGAGCGATGAACATGGTGTTGCAATTGCTATAAAAGCAAAGAAAGAAAGAAAAACACCACAGGAAGTTATCGATCATTATGATACCCTCATTAGAAATTCATTTCAGACCTTTGGGATCGCTTTTGATAATTATTCTAGGACCTCGCTAAAAGTGCATCATGAAACTGCTCAAGAAATATTTAAAACACTATTAGGCAAAGATGTTTTTATCAAAAAAAATTCGGTTCAACTCTATGATGAAAGTGCCCAACAATTTTTAGCTGATCGTTTTGTAACAGGCACATGTCCTGTTTGTGGTCATCCTGAAGCTTATGGGGATCAATGTGAAAAGTGCGGTAGTGCTCTGAGTCCAACAGAATTAAAAAATCCCATTTCGACATTGAGTGGAAGTCAACCTGTTTTAAAAAAGACAATACATTGGTATTTGCCCTTAAATCAGTATGAAGAATTTATCAAAGAATGGATTTTAGAAGGACATCAAAACGATTGGAAACCCAATGTTTATGGGCAAGTAAAATCTTGGGTTGACAATGGTCTCTCTGCTCGTGCTGTAACAAGAGATTTAGAATGGGGTATTCCCGTTCCAGTTGAAGATGCTGCTGGAAAAGTCCTTTATGTGTGGTTTGATGCACCTATAGGATATATTTCTTCAACAAAAGAATGGGCCGCTAGGGAAGGAAAAGACTGGAAGCCTTTTTGGCAAGATAAAGACACCCAACTTGTTCATTTTATTGGAAAAGATAATATTGTTTTTCATTGCATTATATTTCCTGTAGTTCTAAAAGCACACGGAGACTATATTTTACCCGAAAATGTACCTGCAAACGAGTTTTTGAACTTAGAAGGCCAAAAAATTTCAACCTCCAAAAATTGGGCTGTTTGGCTGCACGAATATTTAGAAGATTTTCCTAATAAACAAGATGTGCTTCGTTATGTTTTGGCTGCTAATGCTCCTGAAACAAAAGACAATGATTTCACTTGGCATGAATTTCAAGCAAGAAACAACAATGAATTAGTTGCTATTTATGGAAATTTCATCAATCGTGTGGTGGTGCTTACTCAAAAATATTATCAAGGTCAAGTGCCGCCACCTGGAAATTTTAACCCTGAAGATGAGGAAACTATTCGGCAAGTCTCGCTATTCCCAGATCGAATTGGTCAAGCCATAGAAAGATATAAATTTCGAGAAGCTTGCAATGAAATAATGCAATTGGCCCGATTTGGAAATAAATATTTAGCAGAGGCTGAACCATGGAAATTAGTTAAAGAAAATCCCGAAAGGGTAAAAAGCATTATGAATGTTGCCCTGCAAATTGCTACCGCTTTGGCCATTGTAAGTGAACCTCTTTTGCCCTTTACTGCTAAGAAATTACAAAAAATGCTCAATTTAAATAGTGACTTTAATTGGCATACTATTAGTGCTTCTGTACAACTTCCACAGGGGCATCAAATTCAGCCAGCATCACTCCTTTTTGAAAAAATTGAAGATAAAGCCATTGAAGCCCAGCGAGAAAAATTAAATACTAAATCACAAAAAAAAGAAACAGAATTGATCACTTCGCCACCCAAAGACCCAATCTCTTTTGACCATTTCACCGCTTTAGATTTACAAGTTGCAACAATTCGCACTGCTAGTCTTGTGCCCAAAACCAAAAAACTACTACAAATAACACTAGAGATTGGCGGTAAGGAAGCTACAGTAGTGTCAGGAATAGCTGAATCGTATCGACCCGATGAAATTATTGGTAAACAAGTTTTATATCTAGCGAATCTAGCTCCTAGAAAAATCAGAGGGGTAGAAAGTCAAGGTATGTTGTTGTTAGCTGAAGATCTGGACGGCAAATTAGTTTTTGTATGTCCAGAAACAAAAATTAATTCAGGAACTAAAGTTTCTTAGGTGCTCTTACCTATTGCATTTGACACTTGCTATACATTATCCTTACCAGAAGGGCATCGTTTTCCTATGGAAAAATATGACTTGTTGGCCACCCAACTCCTTCTTGAAGGAACGGCGCAAAAAGACGATTTTTTCTATCCTAAGAAAGCCTCAATTGAATCAGTGCAGGTAGTACACCACCCTTTATATGTCGAAAAGCTGATTAACTTACAATTGGATCGATCTGAAATACGAAAAATTGGCTTTCCTCTCAGCCCAGAATTAATTGAAAGAGAATTTATTATAGCTGGAGGTACTCTACAAGGTTGCGAAATGGCATTAGACACTGGGGTGGCGATGAATATTGCAGGGGGAACCCATCATGCTTATGCACAGAGAGGGGAAGCTTTTTGCCTACTAAATGATCAAGCCATTGCAGCCCAAAATTTATTAAATCAAGGTCTTGTAAAAAGAGTATTAATAGTAGATTTAGATGTACACCAAGGCAATGGAACAGCCTCTATTTTTGATAACAATCCAGATGTGTTTACTTTTTCAATGCATGGAGCTAAAAATTTTCCTTTTAAAAAAGAACGAAGTGATTTAGACCTTGCCCTTGAAGATGGAACTTCTTCTACAGAATATCTTACTATTCTTAAAAAAACACTCCCTGAACTAATTGAAAGAATTAAACCAGACTTTATTTTCTACCTATCAGGAGTGGATGTGTTAGAAACAGACAAACTAGGACGATTGGGACTCACCATTGAGGGTTGTAAAGAAAGAGATGCTTTTGTTTTTGAACTTTGTAAAGAAAAAGAAATTGCTGTGCAATGCAGTATGGGAGGTGGCTATTCAAAAGACATCAATATTATTGTAGAAGCACACTCCAATACATATCGATTGGCCAAAGAAATTTTTACTTAGCTCCCCAAGTTTGGCTTTTCATATTTAAAGCCGCAATGACAACATCTTTCCTACTAATTTGGCCAACTAATAGATTATTACGCATCACCGGAAATCGTCTTCTGCTCGTTTTTGAAAATAATGCTGCCGCTTCGAAAACACTAAGCTCAGCATCTATAGTATCTACATTTTTTGTCATGAAGTGAGCTACAGATTTATCTAAAATGGGCATATTAAAGTAACGACTATCTGAAATTTCTTTCATACAATCTGCTTCAGAAATGACTCCAACTAAGTGTCCTTTTTCGTCAACAACCGGACCTCCAGAAATTCGGTTTTTGATGAATTGCCTCATAACTTCGTGGATGGATTGCTCCGGTTTGAAGACCACCAGAGTGCTACACATAATATCTGCAACAGATAATTTTTTGGGAACTATACGTTTTGTTTGTGCTCGCTCTCCTTGAAAACTTTTTATTGGCATAATCTTAGATTTTAGAGGTTGAACTGTTTAAAATACAATTATTTTTGCTCTTATTTTAGTAAATCAGAAAGAAAATAGTGTTTTAATTAGGATAAATTATCCCCATACGTAAAACTATGATTGGCATTTTAGGCTATGGATGGCTTGGTAAGGCGCTTACAGAGAAACTTCTCAATGAAGGGTATAGCGTCAATGCTAGCAAGACGAATTGGTCAAAAGATTCAGATGAATATAGACCTCATTTTAAGCCCTTTAAACTCCTTTTAACTGAACGGGGTATTGAAGGAGAGCTCGCTTTTTTTGAAGGGGTAACACAACTATTGATATTGCTTCCACCAACACAAAAACTTACTGGCTTTAATCTCTTAACGCTTTTAAACTCTCTTTATCAGTTCTTGCCGGAAACCCCAGTTGAGCGGTTAATTTTTACGAGCTCAACCTCAGTCTACGGAAATCAAACTGGAATTATTAATGAAGATTCACCTTTGCAATCTGATACAAAAAATGCAAAGCTTCTCGTGCAATGTGAAAAATTCATTGAGCAACAAACCCTTCCTCATTTCATTCTCCGCTTAGGAGGACTTATAGGATCTGATCGTCATCCAATTATGCAACTTCAAGAGAAAATAATAAAAAATCCAGCGGGTTATATCAATTTCATACATCAAACCGATGCAGTGAATATTCTTTTCAAGGCCATACTTAAAAAAGAAATAAATGGGGTTTACAACGCTGTATGTCCTACTCATCCCAATAGAAAAGACTATTATCTTGCTATGGCAAAAAGAAAGGGTCTACCTCAACCCAAATTTGAAAATGATTCTCCAATCAAAAGAAAAATTATTTCAAAGAAAGTATGTCAAGTGCTTAATTATGAATTTAAAGTGAATAATTTGTTAATATAAAATTAGTTGGATAAGAAGAACCTTTCTTTTCATTTTTTATTTTTAATCAAATCGCCGTTGTGTCTGTAAAAAATAAATACATATCTGTTTTAGAACAACTTTTGATTCATCTCAAAAACGCCAAACTAGAATACCTTAGGGCAGCTGATGTAGCATCTCAAACAGAAGACAAGAGGTATTTCAACCAACAAGCGTTGCTTCGCAATCGCTTTTTTCATGAGGTATTAAGCCAACTGCAAAATGAAAATATTAATTTAGAGGATTTGGTAGTTCGTAATTTTAATTTTGATCAACTTCTCATTTCATCTATCAAAGGATTAAAAAATAGTGCTTATGAAAAATGCTTAGAGGCAGATAATCACCTTAAAGAATTGTATCAAAAAACAATGCTACTGCCTATAGATAGTTCTCTTTTTGAAAAGCAATTTGAAAAGAATAGAGTCTGCCATTGCTCGTCATAAAACACTTCACGCTTTTTTTAATTTTGCAACTGATAATTAAGGGTTGATCTCTAAAAGTTTGACTTGGGAAAGAACTTCGTCTTCTTCTCCGGCACTTCTAATTCTTTTTATTAAAAAATTATATTGATCATACAGCTTATCTAATGCGCCTTGAAGCGAGTCTTTTGTATAGTGTCTTGTAAAATATAGACATTTGTCCGATTGCATTTGTAACACTTTTATACGGCTTTTAATGGCCGGAATATTAAAGGGGTCTGGATATTCACTTTTTACCATACGTTTGGTGCGACCTCTTAAATTAATTAGATTGGTGCCAATACTTTTTGTATTCAATGTGGCTAATCTTTCTACTGATTCTTGTAAATCTGTTAAATCTTTCCAGCTATCTATTTCTAAATTTTCAAAAAAATTAGCGGGAAGTTTCTCTAATGTTGTAGTCTCTCTTTCAGTGATATTTAATGTTTCTGAAACCGTCAAGGGTGTTGTAGGTTGTGTTGGATTATTACACGCAAAAAACAACAGAATTACTACATATTTGTGCATCGTAAATTAATTTAGGGAAGGTGTTTCTTGCAATGTATAAATTCGAATCATCATCAGAATAAAAAAGATTGATTGTAACAAATATAAATGAAACGAATATTTAGTGTCTAACTTGATATTCCATTTGGCAAATACTAATTGTAGTGGAAATGCAACAACTGCCCATCCTAAATAATTGTGAAGTCCAGCAATCCCTTCTTGAAATTTCCAAAAATCTAATGCAGGTGCCACAGGTTCAATGAGAAGATCTAAAAAGAGCATTAAAAAAGTCCCAATGCAAGCCTTTTGAAAAAGTGTTTTAGAAAATGTACTCGCGATGGTTGCGCATATAAAAACTAATAAGCACCAATTTATTCCTATAATCAAGGGCACACCCATCCATTTAATCCCAAGTGTTGAGCCATATTGATATTGCCCAAAAAGAAAACCAAAGTTGACCCCAATTATTTCTGCAGATAACCCTACTGTGTAGCATATTAACAAAGTTATCAAAGATCTAGTATTAATTTTTAGATTGAACAGCAGCAACATAAAACATAGCATTAAATTTAGGGGTGTGGCTTCTGTGAACCAATCAGCGTCTCCATAAATTATTCCAATTGCTCCAGAAACATGAAAAAGCCATATTAGAGCAAGAGATAAATTTAGTTTAGATACCACAGGATGAGTGTTCAAGCTCATTTTTTAGATAATTCGTCAACGATTTTAGCGGAAAGTAGACACAGTGGAATGCCTCCTCCAGGATGCACACTCCCACCACAAAAATAAAGGTTTTTAATTCGTTGACTAAAATTAGGATGCCTAAGAAAGGCCGCTGTTGTTTTATTGCTCGAAGAGCCATAAAGAGCCCCCTTGTAAGATTGTGTTTTCTTTTCAATTAAGGGTGGGGTTAATATTTCTTCACAGGCTATGAGAGGTTCAAGTTCAGTTTTTAGAATTCTTGATAATTTTTTTAAAACATTTTTTTTAACTCGACCTACTAAGGCATCCCAATCTTGACCATAATCTGCTGGACTATTGATCATTACAAACCAATTTTCACATCCTCTAGGAGCATCTTTGGGTACATCTTTTGAAGTAATATTGACATAAACTGTCATATCATCTGCAATTGTTTTTTGATTGAAAATAGCATCAAATTCTGAATGATAATTATCTGCAAAGAAAATATTGTGTAACTCTAGTTGAGGAAAAACTTTTTCAATTCCCCAATAAAATATTACAGCTGCACTGGAGCGTTCTTGTTGTATAATGGTTTTAGGTTGGGGCCAATCTGGCAATAATTTTGAATAGGTGGGCACCACATCCATATTCGAAACCACTAGCTGTGCAGGAAAAATCTCTTTATTGGCCCTCACTCCTTCTACAACACTATCCTTTGTAAGAATTTGATCTGCTCTAGTCTCAAAATGAAAAAGCACTCCCACCCTTTTTGCTAGATCAAAAAGCGAAAGAGTGATTTGATGCATTCCTCCCTCTGGTATATAGGTGCCATAGTGTTGCTCCAAATGTTGAATTAGCGTCATCATTCCTGAAGTTTCGTAGGGATTAGATCCGTTGTAGGTGGCAAACCGATCAAACAGTTGAACTAACTTGGGGTTCTTAAAATTATTTTGATTCACCTTATGCAAGGTCTTGTCAAGTTCGTAGGTGTTTAAATGGGCTAAAGCTTTGAGTGTGTCTAATGATAAAAATGTATTGAGCTTATGTAAAGATTGTTCTAAAAAAAGACTACGAGTAAGATTGAATTTCTTTTCGGCTCTTGTTAAATAATTTACGATTTTTTGTGGAGGTTCATTAAACGTTTTTGAGGCACTGGAGACAAACTCATCTCGATCTGAGGAGGCACTAAAATGTGTATGGTCTTCCCAAAAATAGTGACAAGCCACATCTTTTCTTTTATATTTAAAATGATCTTCTGGATCTTCTTTTGCCAACTTAAAAAGATCTAAAACCCATTGAGGCATGGTAAACAAAGAGGGGCCTGCATCAAATCGATAACCATTTTGCTCAAAGGCTGTTAGCTTTCCCCCAGGATAAGCATTTGCTTCTAGCACCGTAACTTTCATTCCCCTAGCGGCTAAACGAATGCTGGTGGCCAACCCTGCAATTCCAGATCCAATTATCACAACTTTATCCCTACTCATTTTTCATTTCTGTTTTTTATCATAAATCAATTGAAACCGCACAAACATATCTTCTTTATACCATTTTCGTTTTCTTGTTTTCTTGACAATTACTGCATGGCTCTTAGATCCATAGGCAAATTGATTTACGGCAGCAGCATTATCCCAAATACTTAAGGTAGCCTGCTGAATAAATGGCCACTCACCTATCCCTTTATAATATTGAATTCCTTTGGCTTGAGCAATTGCCTTACTAGCTTTTGGAACTGATTTCCAAAAAGAAAGCAGTTTGCTCCAGTTTAAAGTAGCTCTTGTGATAATGACCAACGGAGAGGTATCCTCTAAAGATAAATCTTTGTCAGTTTCAAAGGGGTTTTGATTGTTCCAACTACCATGACTTTTAATTGGTTTCAAAAGAAGATGTCGTGCTCTCTCAGAATTTTCCTGATACTTCTTATAAACTGAATTTTCTTCTAATTGCTGCTCAAAGTGGTGTTGCGATTCCCAAACACTGAGAAGTGCATAGGTTGAGAAATCTGGTTTTAAACTAAATCCTTCTCCTCCTCCTGTTCCCAAAAACTTAAAAAAATGTAAGCCTGAAGTCAATTTAAATCGTCTTGGTGCAATACCCATTTGCTTAAATGCCCAAAAACGATTTTTGTTAAAATGATACAAACTCACCGATGTTACTCGAGACATATGCTTTTCTAATCTTTTTTGAAAGATAAAAGTTTATGAAATAAAAAACGTCTCTGCGAAAGGATTTTAGAATTTGACTTGTGGAAGTAAATTGCAGAGACGTTTAGAAACCAAATTGAATTTAAACTTGTTTAAAGATATGTAAAATTTATTATACAAAACAAACATTGCTTAAACAATTTTGCACTCATCTGCTGTCGTTTTTTAAATTTTCAAATCTAAAAAACCGTTTATCTATCTGTTTTTCAATAATTTAATGTTTATTTATTTTGAATCTATATTTAAGAAAAGAGAGTGAAAAAATATCTTAGAAAATTATTTCTCTCGTGTAAAAGTCTTGAAATAAGGGTTTATTTGATCTTTTATTTGGGATTTAACAAAAAAAAGAGTGGTTATTTTAAATGCTTTGTATAGTTTAAACTTGAATTTTTATTTTAGATGTATAAACAAACAAAACAATTTCTAATTCTTGTAATAACCATAATTAGCGGATATCATTTGCATTCCCAGACAAAAAATATTGATTTTCAACAAAAGCATGTGCTTCTAGTATATGGAGGATGGGATGGCCATGAGCCAGAAGCCTTTGGCGCTAGAATGTCAACTTGGTTTAAAAAACATAATGCTAAGGTGACAGAGGCCCAAAAAACCAATGTTTATGCAAATGAAAAACTTATGAGCACTGTTGATTTTATTGTGCAAAGCATCACGATGAGAGAAATTCCGGATAAAGACCTCAATGGCTTGAGAAAAGCCATCGAGAAAGGTGTGGGTTTTGCAGGATGTCATGGTGGCCTTGGCGACTCTTTTAGAGACAACACCGAATATCAATATATAGTTGGGGGACAGTTTGTTAAGCATCCCGGAGATCATATCAATCATAAAATTCATTTTATTGATTTACAAGATCCAACCGTAGAGGGCTTATCAAATTTTGAAATATATACAGAACAGTATTATATGCATGTAGACCCCAATGTGAAAGTTTTAGCCACTACCCAATTTAGTGGGGCACACGATTCATGGATCAAAGATGCCGTGATTCCTGTGAGTTGGAAAAAATATCATGGCCAAGGCCGAATTTTCTTTTGCTCCTTAGGTCATGCCCCAGAGGTTTTTGAACACCCCATTTTTTGGGAACATTTTACAAGGGGAATTGAGTGGGCTGCTGAGAGTAAATTTGCCCCAAAAGAAGACTGGCTCGAACCTGTTTATAGTATTTTACCTAAAAAAAATTCGGATGCCTTTTCACAATAGAATATCTTTGTGTGGCTATGAAAAAAAAGATAGTTATAATTGGAGGAGGTTTCTCCTCTCTATCAGCAGCTTCCTATCTAGCCAAAACAGGTCATGACGTATCTATTTATGAAAAAAACAGTACGCTTGGCGGCCGAGCAAGACAGCTAAAAAAAGAAGGGTTTACATTTGATATGGGGCCCTCTTGGTATTGGATGCCCGATGTGTTTGAATCTTTTTTTAACGATTTTGGTAAATCAGTAGCAGACTATTATTCCTTGCAAAAGCTTGACCCTGGCTACCAAGTCTATTTTGGCAAAAATGAAAGCATATCTATTAGTGCCTCTCTAGAAAAAATCTATGAAACTTTTGAAGTTCAGGAGAAAGGAAGTGGAGAAAAATTAAGAAAGTTTATCAAAAAAGCTCAAGATCATTATGATATTGCTATCAAAGATTTAGTGCATCGTCCTGGAATATCTCCTTTAGAACTAGTTACACCAGTAACGATAAAAAAAATTCGCTATTTCATTTCTACAATCAAAAGAGAAGTAGAAAAGGAATTTCATAATCCTAAATTGCGACAAATATTACAATTTCCAGTTCTTTTTTTAGGAGCTAAACCATCTCAAACACCTGCTTTTTATAATTTTATGAATTATGCAGATTTTGGTTTAGGCACCTGGCATCCTGATGGGGGTATGTACAGGATTGTTGAAGGAATGATAGCATTAGCAGCATCTTTAGGCGTTCAAATGCACACTAATTCTCCCGTAGAAGCCATCAATGTTAACGCGCAAAAGACTGCAAACGGAATTCTAATCAATGGTAAATTTGTTGAGGCTGATATTATCCTATCAGGAGCTGATTATAATCATTCAGAGACTTTGTTGCCTCCTAAATTTAGACAATACAGTGAAGCCTATTGGCAAAGAAAAGTATTTGCACCCTCCTCATTATTATTTTATGTAGGATTAAATAAAAAGGTCAAAAAAGTATCTCACCACACCCTTTTCTTTGATGTTGATTTTGATGCTCACGCAACGGCAATTTATGATGATCCTAAGTGGCCCGAAGCTCCTCTATTTTATACTAATTTCCCCTCAATTACAGATCCCTCAATGGCCCCAGATGGAAAAGAAGCTTGCTTTATATTGATTCCCCTTGCGCCTGGGATCGAAGACAACGAGCAACTAAGGGAAGTTTATTTTGAAAAAGTCATGACCCGATTGGAAATGCTAACTGAACAAAAAATAAGAGAGGCTGTCTTGTTTCATGAATCTTTTTGTTTGAAAGAATTTGTGGATGTTTATAATTCCTATAAAGGCAATGCCTATGGGATGGCAAACACACTTTTACAAACCGCTTTTCTACGTCCAAAGCTAAAAAGTAAAAAAGTAAAAAACCTATATTTTACTGGCCAATTAACAGTTCCTGGTCCTGGGGTTCCTCCAGCCTTAATTTCTGGCAAATTGGTGGCAGATTTGATCCAAAAAGCGTAGTATTAATCTTTCTTATTTATTACCCAATAGATGATTTCTATTTCACTTTCGCGAACAGCAATAACTGAATCTAATACTTTTTTACCCTTTGTCAATTGATTTTTATAGTCATCTAATTGAACAAAAAGTGAGGAATCCCACATTTGAAGACGTCTAAAGAGGTTGTATTTTAAGAACTTATCTTTTTGTACATATTTCCAATTTTCTTTCCAGAAATCTTCAGAACCTAGAGAAATATAATCTAAATCATAAATCCATTTATAATTAACACGCTCATTAAATTGATCTATAAATTTTTGTTCTTCTACACTGCTGTTTTCAATAAGATATTTCAAATTTGTCCCATCATAAATATCGGTCATCAACCTACCTACAGAATCGTCCAAAAGCCGAAAAGTACCGTCTAATTTAATTGCATCATAAGTAACTCTGGGGGGATTAAATGGATTTCTGTTTGAATAAATTTCAAATGGTAATACATAACTTGAGTCTGGGTAATATTGAATAAATATATTTTTATTCTTTTCTTCCCATCTATAATATTGTTGTGTATATAATTCATACGCTAAAATGATATTCTCTTTGTAATCATCAGTATAAGCAATCATCTCTTCAATTTCATTTTTTAAATTGTTAAGATTTTCTATGCTATCTTCTCTTTCTTCAGATTTTCCCCATTGTTGTTCGACTCCAAAAGACATAAGAATGCCAAAAAAAATGACGGCAAATTCAACTGTTGACTTTTTTAAACGGTCATAAAAATCTCTGAGATCGAAACGGTCTCCGAGAGTAAAAAGCCGCATGAACCAATTTAACTCTTCTTTTCTTTTTCCTTTTTCCATTAATATAGTATATAATTCATGGCGCTGCTTACTAAAGTAGTAAAAATTTAATTCTCTTTAATAAAAGGTATATTGACATCGAAAAGTTGGTCAAGAAGTATACTGAGTTGAGCAGCAAACGCTTCATTTTCTTCCTTTGAAAAAGTAATTAACTTTTTGAGCCTTTCACTACCTATTCTTGCAGGAATAAAATTATTTTTTAAGGTCTTAAATGGAATTACACCCGCACAAAATATTCTGTTTTCAAACTCACTTTTTAGCATATAGCTATAGAGAAGGACTTGAAACAACGGACTCTTATTAGGGTCGTCTAATAGATTTTCCCACCGGTCAATTTGGAGTTGTTTCGAATCTACGTTTCCTGTTTTATAATCAACAATTCTCAAAACATCATTTGCCTGATCTATACGATCGATATATCCCTTAAATTTGATTTTCTTATTAGATTGAGGAAGTGAGAAAAACCCTTCAATTTTTTTTTCAACTGCTATAATTTTTAAATGATTATCATTAGCAATCCACTTTTGTTCCTCTTCGAGAAAATGTTTAATTAATCGAATTATAGACTCAAAAAGGAGATAATTTTTCCCTTTTGGAGAATATGACGACCCAAATTCTTTCTGAAATAGTTCATCTACGAGAGGAGATACATTTTTTAGCATCTTGTTGTAATGCTCAATTCTGAGTTCTTGTTGAACAAAAGGAGTATAAAGTTGCTCTAAAACAGCGTGCATGAGTGTCCCTTTTTGATTTGCCTGCAGCGTTTGCTCTAAAGGTTGAATTGGGTTTATTTTTAGTAGATACCGCTCATAAAATAGAGAGGGGTCTCTCCAAAAAGTGGTAAGTGATGAAGGTGAAAATCCGCTCGTTGCCATTTCCCATAATTGATTGACAATTTCTGGTGTTTTTTGAACTTCACTAAAATTGTTTTTTTTAGGAGATAAACCAATATCCAATTGGCTATAATGCAATTTATGCTTTGCCTTTTTTAAATACTCTAGTTGATATATGAATCGACTTTTTTCACCCCCATTTATTCCTTCTGAAATAGAATTATAAAGCAAATAAACACGTTTTGCTCTTTGCAAAAGTCGAAAAAAATGATAGGCATAGAGATAGTCTTTTTCGACAAAAGTTGGCATTTCAAACGCTTTTTTTACAGCAAAAGGAATCCAACTTGAAAACGATTTTCCCGATGGTAAAATCCCTTCGTTTACGTTTGTGATTACAATGGTATCAAAATCTAATAAGCGTGTCTCAAGTAGCCCCATAATTTGAAGGCCTTGTAATGGATCACCTGCAAATGGAATCTTTTCTTGATTAACAATATTTTGATACAACAATCGTAATTCTGTTAGCCTTATGATGAAAGGATATGTATCAATTAAATTCTGTAAGTTTTCGAAAATAGCTTGTTGTTTTTTAAAAAAACTGGCAAGAAGTTGGTTAGAGCCTTTGCAGGAAAAAAAATCAACAAAATGTAAACTTAATTCAATTGTTCTTTTTAAAAAGTCAGCTACTCCATCTATAGGTTTAAAAAGCAATACAAGTAAGTTTGCCTTTTTCAATGTTATATCATATACTTCGGAAGCAGCTATTTTGAATTGCTTTTTCTTATGAAATTTTGTGACCAAAGGGTGGATATTAATTTCATGGGCCTTTAAAAGTTCCTCCAAATGGACAGAGGACAGAAGGCTAAGAAGAAGACGAAAATCGTAGCTTTCAGAATGTGCCTCTTCATGGAGTTTCATAAAGAGATCAAAGAAGTTAGCCGCAGAAGTTTGTTCCAATGGATATCCCATGGTAACATTCCATGAATCAAAATTATTATTTAAGGCAGACAAGGTTGGAATTAGCAACGACTCCTCCCCTAAAACCAGAGCTTTACTCTCATCCGCTTTTAGTTGTCCTAATAGTTGAACAGCACAGTGAGCCTGAGATATGTTTTTAGGTAACCCCACAATGTGAATATTTTTTTCTTCTTCAAATTGAGATTCCCATAGAGGCTTTTCTTTTTTAAGAGTCGGCCAATGCTTAAAATAGTGTCGAATGAAATGACCTGCTGGATGATCTAAGTCTTGATAAAAACAGGAGTCGATATCCCAAAGAACGGTTGCTCTTTGTTGGGCCAAAAATTCTTGAAATAAGAACTCCTCTGCTTTATTTAATGCATTAAATCCAATAAAAAAGTGATGCCTTTGATCGGCTTCAAAATAATATTCTAAATTCGCTACTGCCTCACGATAACGAAGGCCTGAATATGCTTGTTCTTTTTCCAATAAAATTTCATGCACTTTTTGATAGAGTATAGGAATGGTTTTATTGAAATCTTTAAAGTGTTTTACTATGTCTTTTTCTTGTAGAGTGTCAGCATTCCAAGAGTCTAACGATTTATAGTCCTCAAGAGCCTTGAAAAGAGACGATGAATCCACCAAATTGGCATCTATTTCACTAAACTCATTCAAAATTATTTCTGCCCAGCCTAAATATTGGTCAAATTGATCTTGCTTTTTTTTGGGTGTAATTTTCCTGTAGATTTCAAAAAAGAGGAGTAGAAGCTCGGATTTGCTAATTTTTTTTAGCCCAGAAAGTTCCTCTATAAAACTTTCAATAGAAATAACCTTTGGAGCAAAACGCGGTATCTCAATTCTTTTTTTTATCGCTTCCTTAAGAAAAAGAATTGCACGATTTGAGGGCACTACAATTTTTAGCTCCTGAAAATCCCTTTTAGATTCAATAATTGTTTGTGCAACCTGATCAAGAAAAGTGAGCATCTCTAAAAATAAAAAATCGCCTCCACATTTGAGGCGATTTATCTAAAGGAATTGAAACTTTATTTTATTATGATAATTTCTGTAAGTCTGTTCAAGGCTCTTCCTTCCTTGGTATCGTTGGATCTTACAGGTACTCTTTCTCCAAAGCCAGCTGTTTTAATTCTATTTGGATCAATATCTTTTACAATCAAATATTTTTTGGCAGTGAGTGCTCTTTGCTCTGATAATCTCTGGTTATATGTCTCTTTATACGTACTATCTGTGTGCCCATTAATCTCAACTTTAAATGAAGGATTCTCAAGTAAGACCTTTGCGATTTCATTTAGAACCAAAATGGATTCATAGTTTAAACTATACATATCAGAGTTAAAGTATATCAATTTGGTTTCATCATATACTATAAATTCTATCTGTGGTAATTTCTCCTCTTCAATTTTAACAATTTCCTCTGGACATCCGTTATTTTCGACAACACCTGCCATATTTACACATTCGTCTTCAGCATCTTCAATACCGTCTCCATCAGTATCTGGACAACCTTCAAATTTTTGGATACCCCAAAGTTCTGGACATTTATCTAGATTATCTTGTATCCCGTCTTTATCAGTATCTGGACAACCTGCCAAAGCAGGTATTCCAGGCACATCTATACACTTGTCTTCTAAATCACGAATTCCATCCAGATCTGTGTCGGGACAACCATTTAGCGAGGGTAATCCAGGAGTATCTGGACAATCATCATCTCTGTTAAGAATTCCATCTCCATCCCTATCTCTATTCTCAAACCTATAGGTTAAACTAGAATAGTGCTGAAAATGCTTTGTCCCATAAGTTTCACCTGTGTTTCTAAATAACGACCCCACAGTTATTCCCCACTGCCTTTTCTCACCTAACCAATATTCTATTCCCGCTCCTAAGTTGAAATAACCTGCCCCAACTTTATTAAAAATAGCATAACCCCCTCCAATTTCAAAGTAGGGAGACACCCTTTTGTTTTTAAAATTTAACTCCAGTTATATTTGATAATCCCATCAGCATTATAAAATGGGTCATTTGCACTAGTTGCACCATATTTTGTTATTGTGTTATAGCTTCCTATGCCTCCAAATGAAAACCCTCTGCCTAAATATTTAGTGACCTGAACCATCATGGGAACTGAACCAGAATTCCAATGATCTTGAATATTGAAAAAATCTTCAAAAAGACCTCCTTGAGAAGAAACCCCAGTTGGATACACATCAATCACGTTTACTCCCAAAGAAATTTGAACAGGATAGTCTTTTGTTTGTGCGAAACAAAAATAAAAAGAAATTAAAAAAATGATTAAGAGTGAGGTAGGTGTACAAGATGGTTTCATTCGTTAGGGTAAAATGGGGTTTAAAAAAATAGATTTCATCTAAATTTCCGCATATTAATATATTATTTTTTTGTAAACTATTTTAATTCTTCAACTTCTAAACCTTTTTGAGTATAAATTAAAAATTTTCTTACTGTTGAAATACCCATACTTTTCAAACTATCTTCGTAGGCTTCCATTTGAATTTTATCCTCTCTTTTGGGGATTCCGCTTTTGTAATCAATAATCGCAGCATGGTCATTCTTAATAACAACTCTGTCTGGACGCAGGATAGGCTTTTGTGGGGCGAGTATTTCCATTTCACAGTATATCGCGTTGGTCGTGTTGAAATAAGGTTTCAACTGGGGGTGAGCAATAATTTGATTCATTAAAGCTAAATAATGTTCCCTTTCCTTTTTTGAAAGTTCAACCTCATCATAAGAGTCGATTATTTTTTGGGGTTGGGCTTGATCTACCTTTTCCATCAACTGATGCAATAGGATCCCTCTTGCTATGGCCTTATTCACCTTGTTTTCTCTATGGTGTTGGTTTACAATTAATTTCTGCTTCCAATTGAGATTAGTATTAATTTCAAAAGGTATTTTTACCATTTGATCTGCTTTCGAGCCCTCTTGTTTTGAAATACTGCCCCAAGAAAAAAAACTGTCATCATGAACTTCATTTCCTGAGGATAAAACATAATTTTTAAATAACAAAGCATAGGTTTTTCGCTCACTGTTTGTGTTTTTCGTAATAATATGAAGGCATTGTTTGGCTCGGGTCAAAGCCACATACAAAACGTTTATCGCATCTGCTTCTTGCGCTTGGCGTTGCCTTTCATGAAAAAGTTGTCCATTGGCTCCAAACTCTTTAATTTTTTTTGAAAATGAAACCCAAGCCCAAGGAAGTTTATTGAAGGATATTTCTTTCAAATTATACCAGATGGGGAATGCTGACACTCCATAGAGG
>OZSS01000133.1_pt1 | contig 32567 bp, 36 predicted proteins | sample 1779911 | NCBI WGS metagenome assembly OZSS01 (sample SAMEA2603589, study PRJEB24840) | metagenome | biome: Water; feature: Photic zone; material: Seawater sample | place: Mediterranean Sea | collected 2013-11-12 | depth 10 m
GTGCTGGCCTGGATTGCTAAAGACAGCCTGCCAGCAGACAAAACTCAACTGACCATTTCAGGCAGCCATGATCCTTTATTTGAAACTGTTTTGCGGCAGACAGGTATAGATATCGCAACCCTTTGGAATGGAAGCACTGCGGGCCTTGAACGGGTTGTAAAAGGTCAGGCATCAGCATCCGTTCTGCATATTTTCTGTCCTGAAGAACAGAGCTGGAATATTGATGCGGTGAAGGCAGCCTGTGCAGAGAAAGATGTTGTGCTTCTGCACTGGGCAAACCGCAGCCGCGGTCTTGTCATGACCACATCTGCAGCTGAGAATGTTAGGTCTCTTTCAGCTATCCGGCCCTGGCGCCTGAGCCAGCGTCATGCAGGCACAGGGGCTCAGATTCTGTTTGATCATCTGCTGGCTGAGGCGGGGCTGAAAAAAGACGAACTCGACCTAGGGGTGGCCTGTCACACAGAGCTTGAAACTGTTCTGACCCTTTTGGAAGGACAAGCAGATGTTGCCTTTGGTTTGGAGCATTTTGCAGCTAAGTATAATCTGGCGTTTCTTCCACTAGTTTCTGAATCTGTTGATATTCTGGTCGACAGGAAAATGGTGTTTGAGCCTGCCTTTCAGACCTTGTTAGCCTTTTGTTACTCCGATAGCTTTACAGAACTGGTGAGCGGTTTTGGCGGCTATGACACAACTGGGCTTGGCCAGGTCAGGTTCAATGCTTGAAGTGAAAGTCAGATCGGCGCCTTTACCGCTGTGCATGCGCAAAAAATAGTTGCTTATCATCAACACGGAAAGCAGATATGGCGGTTTGGCCTGTGTCGGACAACAACCAGTCAAAAAATGCCTGACCGGCCTTCGTATTTACGGTTGGACATTTGTCTTTGCTGACCAGCATGACGCCATAGGGGTTAAACAGATTTTTATCTCCTTCAACTAGAATATCTAGGCCAGCTTTATTCCCAAAAGATGTCCAGGTAGCCCTGTCTGTGAGGGTATAGCCTGCCATACCAGCGGCAATATTCAACGTTGCACCCATTCCCGACCCTGTTTCTCTGTACCATGTTGACGTACTGGTAACAGGCAAAACATCCGCGGCCTGCCATAAGGCAAGTTCTTTGCTGTGTGTGCCTGACATATCCCCGCGCGACACAAATATAGACTTTGTCTCAGCTATTTTACTAAAGGCTGTTGCCCCATCTCGCAGTTCAGCTATCCCAGCGGGGTCAGATTCAGGTCCAACGATGACATAGTCATTGTACATCACATCATAACGTTGTCTAGCATAGCCCTCAGCAACAAATTTATCTTCACGTTGACGGCTGTGAACCAGCAGCACATCACCATCACAATTCATCGCATTTTTGATGGCTGCACCTGTACCTACAGCAACAACATGAGCGGTCACTCCTGTATCCTGTTTCATCAAAGGCAAGATATAATTGTACAGACCCGAATTTTTTGTTGAGGTTGTTGATTGCACGATGATCTCGTCATCAGCAAGGGCGGAATTCAGCACTGTGCATACAAACATCACAAGTCCAGAGGCAAATTTAGCGCTTAGTCGTCTCATCATTGTTTTCCTCATTTTTAGAGAGGCTTAGCCTGTTGCGGGTAATTCCCCTCGCAGATAGGCAGCTGCAGCTGCAGAGTGCGGGGCTGTGAAAAAGGAATCTGCCAGGGTATGTTCCGATAGTCGTCCTGAATTCAGAAATAATACATCTTGCGCTAGCCGTCTGGCCTGACCAATATCATGTGTTACAACGATGATTTTCAGGCCCTTGCTGACAGCAGTGCGCAAACCAGCCTCAATGATCTGTAAAGATGCGGGGTCAAGATTGGCTGTTGCCTCATCCATTAGCAATAATTCTGGCGCGGTGAGCAAGGCTCTTGCCATAGCTAAACGTTGTTTTTCTCCACTAGAGAGCAGACGGGCAGGCTGGTCGCGTAAGTGTTCCAGCCGCATCTCTTTGAGTAATTGATCTGCTGCCTCTGTGTAAATTTCTGGCCGCAGGCGCGCAACAAAAATCAGATTCTCATAAACTGTTCGGCGAAGAACTGTGGGGGTTTGAAAGACAAAGGACTGCCGCTTTATAATTGTCTTATCCAGCGGGCGCCCGTCAAATTCTATGCGTCCGGACCGCGGCTGGTGCAGCCCATGAATGCATCTCATAAGCAGGCTTTTTCCAGCCCCGTTTGGACCCATAATGACTGTTATCCCTTCCGTGTAAATATGGCACTTGATATCAGTCAATAAGGGCCGTTCATGTGTGGTTATACACAGCGTGTCAATTGTGATTGGAAGAAGCCTTCGCGTTAGGTGCTTAGACATAGGCTTTTGCCTGCGCAGTTATTTTTATGCGCAGTCCGCAGGCGTTAATGAAAAGGGCTTTAATCATCAGAATCAAGCCAAGTGCTAGGGCAAGTTCAAGATTGCCTTTTGATGTCTCCAGCGCAATAGTGGTTGTCATAACGCGGGTAAGGTGATCGATGTTGCCGCCAACCACAATGACCGCCCCTACTTCAGATACAGCCCGACCAAATCCGGCCATCACAACCGTTAGTAGCGAATAGCGTGCATCATAAATATAGCTCAACACAGCAAAATGGCTTGGGACACATAATGAAGCGAACAAATCACGGTAATCTTCATGTAAATCTTCAACGATTTGACAACTAAGTGCGGCAATTACAGGCGTGATTAAGATCACCTGCGCAATGATCATGGCTGTTGGGGTATATAATAAGCCCATCCACCCTAACGGCCCAGAGCGGGACAAATGCAGATAAACAATCAGCCCGATCACAACAGGCGGCATGCCCATCAATGTATTTATGAACCCGATCAGCGTGCCGCGGCCTGAAAACCTCTGAACAGCCAGAAACGCGCCAAGCGGAAGCCCAACAGCGCAGGCAATTAGAAGAGCCGTTAGGCTGACCTTCACAGACAGCCAGAACACTTCTACGAGCGCGGCGTCTGCAGATATGATCAGGGAAAAGGCCTGATAGAGTGATTCACCGTAAAAATCCATATTCTTATGTTAAAATATGTGAAATTTACAGGAAAGAGTAAACTTCACATATTTTACACAGTAAAATGAGAGTGCTGACAGATGTGAGCACGTCAGTTAATGTGACAACTATGAGCTGTTATCAAAGATAGGGATATAAAAACTGATGACCGTTGAAATTGGAGAACGCCCTTGGGGGACTTACGAGGTTTTGACTGAATCAGACGGCTATAAGGTCAAACGGATCACAGTTGTACCGGGGGGACGATTGTCCTTGCAGTCACATCAGCATCGTGCAGAACATTGGGTGGTTGTCACCGGCATCGCAACGGTTACGGTAGGGGAAAATGTTCAAAAAGTTGCGATGAATGAGCATGTGCATATTCCCCTGCAGGCCAAACACAGGCTTGAAAATTACACAGATGACCTCGTGGTTTTGATTGAGGTCCAGTCAGGCCTCTATCTAGGTGAAGATGATATCAAGCGTTATGAGGATATATACGGCCGCGACTGAATTTAATATTTTGCTCAATCCAAACATATCTTTTAAAAGCTGGTCAAAAAATGAGATCAAGTTTGACTAGGACAATTTGATCGCTGCATCACGGCTATTTTCGGTGATGTGGCCTTCTTATGAGTATTGTTTAGCCCGTCAGATGATGTCAGGCCTGCTTTTCAATCGCCATGAGAATATGGATATAGTCCATGGCGTGTCCGCTTGGGTCAGCAGCAACTTGTTGCTCATAGTCGTCATAGAAGGCATCGAGCAAGGCTTGGATTTCTGCATCTGGCCGGCTAGCCAAAGCTGTTCTGAAGACAGTTTCTGACCAGCTGCGTGTTGTTGGGATTAAGCTGGCTGCATAGTCAGCAGATGACATCTTTGTACTCGCCTCCTGATAAAGCGCATTATACGGGCAGGGCGTCAGGCGTGTTTCGACAGAAATTAATTTAAGCCCTGCTTGCCTAACAGCAGAGCTGGGGTCATCAAAGGGGGCGGTGAATTCCTCTACCGTCCGGTAGTGCTGGGCAAAGGTTGCTCGGATAAATTCCTGTTTCGTAATCCGACCCTCATCTCTCATAGCGCGCCAATGTCGGGTGAAATTGTCAAACATGGACTGGCCGCCTGTATGGCCTAAATAGCGCCCCTTTTCATCAATGCCAAAATTCAGGCAGATAAAGCGACCTCCTGGGGCCAACTCTGCTGCTCTGGCTAACAGGATACGTTCCCAGTCTATAGCCGCCTGCGCGCTGAACTGTGCGCGTTCTTCAGGAGTTGCGCCAACCATATGAACATGATCTTCAATCTCGCACGGTTTTTCGGATACATAATGCATAGCTGTTGCTGAGAAACCGAGACACAAGCTGCCATCTGCCATAAGCTGTTGGTGAAACCCTGTACCGCAGCCATGCACAAACACATTTTCATAGCTGTTCTGATAGGCATGGGCTGTATCACCATGCATCCCTTGCATAGTTCGGAAAAGTGTCGAAAAATCATTTGAAGCAAGGTCAGTATACAGCATTTCTATCGGCCGGCTATCACCAGTAGCGCGTACGGTCTCGATCAGCCCAGCCCACATCTCTTGACTGGTGCCACCATCTGCTGCTCCAAAATCAGCTAGCCGTAAAACTGCCTGCTGTGGTAGTGACTGCAGTGCATCTTGAAGCATAGGGCGCACCTTATCGATAGCATGTTTTGCGCCTGCGGTGCGGGCGGAATAATAACCCGCCCCTTTCATCGCCAAAACAGCTTGTGTATTCAACTCAGATGTTTGAAATGTCATTTTTTCTCACCCTATCTTTTATTTTTCTGGCGCCAGTCGGCAAAGGTCGTGCGATGCTCGTCTTTTGTGCAGGGGTAAAGGCCAATGATGCTGACGCCAGCCCTTACCTGCTCAGCAACAAAATCCTCGTAGGCAGTCATTTCATATGCTTCATCGGCCACCTCAACAACCCGTTCTGCAGGGATCACAATCACACTATCATTGTCACCAACCATATAATCACCGGGAAAGACAGCTACATCACCGCAGCCTATCGGAACATTGATATCAATCGCCTCATGCAGGGTTAGGTTGGTAGGGCTGGACGGGCGTACGTGATAGGCCGGGATATCCAGCTCAGCGATGCTAGCAGAATCACGAAATCCACCATCTGTAACAATCCCGGCGCCGCCCCGCATCATGAGCCGCGTGACCAGAATATCGCCAGCTGAAGCTGCCCGTGGGTCTTTTCTGCTATCCATGACCAAGATGGACCCCGGCGGGCATTGTTCAATTGCTTGCCTTTGTGGGTGTTCAGGATTCTGGAATTCAGCTAATGAGTTCCTATCTTCGCGTGCGGGCATGTAGCGCAGGGTAAAGGCAGGCCCCACCATATTTGTGGCCCGCTGTTTTGCCGGCAGATTATGTTGGCTGCGCACCGGCCGCACACCTTGGATCACCTGATTGCGTAGGCCGCGCTTAAATAAGGCAGTTGCCAATGTGGCTACAGAAACATGTTTCAGGATATTAGTTGCCTTTTCCAATGGTGTTGCGCTCATTGTCCTGCCTCATTGCTTATCTGAAATATCTCGTTATCTTCTGTTCAGTCTAGCGAACTGTCTGTCTCTGGCAACAGGCTTTCCCGTAAGGCCTTTCGCCTGATCTTGCCTGTGGCGGTCAAGGGCAGGTCATCTCTCCAGATAATCTGGCGCGGCACAAGATGAGCAGATAGCCTTTCCCGCACAAGCTGTTTCAGATTTTCAGCGAGCTGATCTGAACCTATCCCAGTAGACATAACAATACAGGCTGTCACTGTTTCTGTGCGGATAGGATCAGGCAGACCGATAACAGCTGCAAGAGAAACTGACGGATGTTGCATCAGACAATTTTCGATCTCTGTTGGGCCAATTCGGTAGCCAGAGCTGGTAATGATATCATCATCGCGGGCAACAAAAGAGAAAAACCCGTTTTCATCCTGCTTACCCAGATCACCTGTCAGCAGCCAGCCTTGTTTTATCTTCTCTTGTGTATCCTCAGGCTTGTTCCAGTAACCTAAGAACATAACTGGGTCAGGTGCCTGAACAGCAATCTCACCCACTTCTCCGATTTCTGCTTCATGGCCATCTGGAGTTAGAATGCATAATTTATGACCGGGGACGGCCTTGCCCATGGCCCCGTCCGGAACGGTTTTGTCGACACTTCTGTCTGTGCAAATCACAAGATTACATTCTGTCTGTCCGTAAATTTCATTTACTTCAACGTTCAGGATCTTGCGAGCCCAGCCTAGAAGCGAGCTGCCCAGAGCCTCACCGCCTGATGCAATTGTGCGTACAGACAGAACCGGCAGACGCTCTGCAGTCATATGATAGCTTCGCATAAGCTTCAGGGCTGTGGGGGGCAGAAACATATTGCGTATCTGGTGGTCAGCAATGAATTGGAAGGTTGCTTCCGGGTCAAATTTCAGCTGCCGATAGCTGACCAATGGAACACCATAATAAAGACAGGGTAGGGCCAGATCCATCAACCCGCCTATCCAGGCCCAGTCTGCCGGTGTCCAGCCTTTATCCCCGGCCCTTGGGAAACCCTGATGGCTGATTTCGATATTTGGTAAATGCCCGAGCAGAAACCGGTGCGCATGCAGGGCGCCTTTTGGATTTCCGGTTGTGCCAGAGGTGTAGATCAGCATGGCGGGATCATCCGGCCCTGAAACGGCTGCGAGGGCTGTATTCGGCATATGTTCAAGTTCTGCCCAGAAACTGCAGACAGCTACTGTCTTTTCCCGCTTGTCTGTATCCTTGTCATTTAGTTGGCAGACAAGGATTCGCTCGAGTTCTGGCAGGTCGGGCAGGATCGGCAATAATTTGTTTAAACTGCCTGCATCCGTTATGGTCAGCTTTGCACCACTGTCACGCAGGCGATAGGCTAGCGCATCTGGCCCGAACAGGGTGAAAAGCGGCAAAATGATTGCCCCAATGCGGTAAGCTGCAAAATGTGCGATCAATACCTCTGGGCCTTGAGGCAGAAGTACGGCGATTCTGTCTCCTTGGATAATGTGATGCGATTTGAAGTAATGAGCCAGCTTTGTGGCCGCGCGAAGAAGTTCAGCATAAGCCCAGTATTTTGGGGGGGGCATCGTCTCTAACGTCGATAAGCGCAACACGGTCTGGCTGAGCAACTGCCCAACGGTCACAGCACATATCTGCTATGTTGAACAGATCAGGCACAGGCCAGATATCATCTGCTCCTGCCTCTTGCCTTTTGGCCATCTGGCTGAGGATAGAGGGGGCAAAGCGGGTTCCAGCCTGTATCATGCGTCTGCTTTATCCTTTTTCAGCTTACAGATATGACTGGGCCAGCTCGTTTTGTGCGGTTATCGCAGAGGCATAATCTTGCTTCAGTCTGGCCACAAGGCTTGCAACAGTTGGTATATCTTTTATTGATCCTACACCATGCCCAGCTGACCATAAATCGCGCCAGGGCTTTGCACTGTTCTGGCGTGGGTCAAGGGCTTCTGCCAGCTCTTTGTTGATATCTACCTCTCCATGACTGTCCAGATTATCGGGGTCGTATCCTGATTGAACCAAACTTTGCTTGATAAAATTCGCGTTCACCCCTGTAACAGCATCAGTTAGCACAATATCACCAGCAGCAGCAGTGGTCAGCATCTGCTTGTAGGCATCCGGTGATAAACATTCCTGTGTGGAAATGAAACGCGTGCCCATATAAGCGAGGTCAGCCCCAATCATCTGAGCTGCAGCAATATCAGCCCCGGTGCTGAGCGCACCAGATAAAAGAACTGTGCCTGTGAAGCTGGCTTTAATCTCATTAATCAGACCAAACGGGCTGGCTTGGCCTGTATGTCCGCCTGCTCCTGCGCAGACAGCGATAAGCCCGTCAACATCAGCAGCAGCGGCTTTTTCTGCATGCCGCAGGTTAACAATGTCATGAAACACCAGACCGCCATAGTCATGGATTTGTGTCACCAGATCGCTGACTGCCCCTAAGGATGTGATAATCAACGGGACCTGATATTTTTTACATAAAGCCAGTTCCTCTGTAAGCACATCATTTGATTTATGCACGATGAGATTAACGCCAAATGGAGCCGGCTTTTGGCCAGTTGTTTGCTCATGCGCATAAAGGGATGTGGTAATCTGTTCCAGCCAGGTTTCCAGCCCGACCGCCGTGCGCTGATTTTTTGCTGGAAATGTGCCTACAATGCCGGCTTTGCAGCAGGCAATAACCAATTCAGGGCCAGACGCTAGAAACATTGGCGCAGCAATCAAAGGTAGGGATAATCTGTTTTCAAATAATGAGGGAAGAGACATAAATTACGCTGCTTAACAGCCCTCAACAATTACAAGTGTGCCTGTAGAATTGTCCATCCGCATCTGTTTCACAGGTGCATATTCAGGACTGTCCACAAAGGCTTTGGCCGTGGTCATGGATGGAAATTTTAGAAGAACAATGCGGGTCGGTGACCATAATTCATCTTGAACCACATCAAGCGCACCGCCTCTTGCGATATATTCACCGCCAAAGGCTTTCACAATCGGCACAACCTGTTGTTTATAGCTCTCGTAAATTTCCGAATTATGAATATCTACATCAACAAGGATATAGGCTGGTTTTTCAGACATGATTTTCTTTATTCCTTATGGTCAACACAACTTTACTATGCCTGCAGGCAGCAAGGCTGTCAGCATAAATTCATATTAGCCCTACCAGCCATGATGTGGGCAGATAAACGGTTATTAAAAACTGAGCGGACCTCTGCAAGAACGCTGGGGTGAGGTAAGCTTTTGGACACATTTTTGTGGGGGAAGGCGCCCTTTTAAAGTCGGTTAACTTTGGCCGTGCTGGAAAGAAACCTGATCTTCCCTCATTATCAACGGTCCCGTGCTCCGATGGGTGAACATTTGGCAACTCTCTTCAGCCTGGTTGTGGGAGTCTGCAGTGTAACTCTGAAGATTGACGAAGCTTAATAGCCCGCAGCCATGCCGTCTTTGCGGGGGTCAGATCCGGCTATAAGCATGCCTGTCTGTTCATCGATCCATATCGCCTGTGAGCCGCCAACTGGCACACGAGCTCGTCGAATATTATGCCCTTTTGCGCGCAATGCTGCGCAAATCTTTTCCGGGACAGCCTCTTCAATATCAACTACATCAGAAAACGGGTCAGGGAAGAAGCGTGGATAATCTTGAGCTTGTTGGATATCAAGTCCGTAATCCAGCATGCGTGTTAACAGTTGCATATGGCCAAATGCCTGATACTCGCCACCCATAACCCCGAACGGCATGATTGTTTTGCCGTCCTTTTTCATTATGCCCGGAATGATAGTATGCAAAGGCCGCTTCCCGGGTTCAATACAATTCGGATGGCCAGGTTGAACAACAAAACCCTGGCCACGGCATTGGAACAGGACCCCTGACAGCGGGGCGACTAGCCCAGCACCAAAGGTATGAAAGACCGTGTTGATAAAGCTGCAGGCATTCCTGTCTTTATCCACAACACTTACATAAACCGTACTTTTGTGAGGTGGCAAAGGGGATGACGGCAAACCGAACTGTGCTTTATCCGGATTAATCAGTGCGCGCACCTGGTTTGCATATGCGGGACTGAGTAGGTCTTCTACGGGCACATTGCTGAATGCCGGATCAGCCAAATACAAGGAGCGGTCACGATAGGCTAGGCGGCCAGCTTCTATTTCGTGGTGCATTCGTGCCACATTAATAGGGTCATCACCAAACTTTTCTATTTCTGACATGATATTCAGCAGCAACAGAGCAATCACGCCCTGACCATTTGGCGGGCATTCCCAAACATCATAGCCTCTGAACTGGCTTTTGATGGGCTGAACATAGGTGGCAAGGGCGGCGTCTAAATCAGCCTGGATGTGGCGGCCGCCAAGTGCGGTCAGTTTTGCCAGCATATCTTGGGCAACCCAGCCCTTATAAAAGCCATCTCGTCCCTGCTCAGCAATTGCGGTCAGGGTTTTGGCCAGGTTTGGTTGGCGCAATAATTCACCCATCTGATAGGTTTGGCCATCTTTTAAAAACACATTGGCAGCATCTTCATCACCCTGCAGCAACTCAAGACAGCCTGCAAAGTCAAAGGCTGAACGCTGGCCAACAGGAAACCCATCCTGAGCATAGCCAATCGCAGGTTTAAGCAACTGGTCAAGTGGCATACTTCCATGGTCACGGTTCAGCTGGACCCACGCATCAACAGCAGTTGGCATGGTCACGGCATGAGCGGATTGCTGCTGGATTTTGTCCACGCCTTGAGCCAAAAGCCAATCTGCACTGATCTCCAGTGGTGCACGTCCTGAACCATTAATCGCGATGACCTCATCGGCTCCTGCTGGTGCATATAAACAGAAACAGTCACCGCCAATGCCTGTGGATGCGGGCTCGACCACGCATTGCACGGCAACTGCAGCCAGTGCAGCATCCAGAGCATTGCCTCCCTCTCGCAGCACATGAAGGCCGGCTGCTGTTGACAGGGGTTGAGATGTGCTGACCATGCCATTTGGGGCCAATACAGGTGAGCGGCCAGGAAGTTGCAGATTTCTCATGAGGGCCTAATCCTTAAAGAAGAGTGGAGTGGGACACAATAGGGTTGGCTAAATCCGAAAATCTTTTCAGAAATAGCCTTGTTGAGTTCTGCTTTCAAGTCTGTTCAGGAAAGCTCGGCAGATGGTTTGAAAAAAGGAATGACCAGGGATAGCAGCTCATCTGGGCTTTCTTCAGGTAGAAAATGTCCTCCGGGCACGGTTGCTGTTTTTACATCATTAAAGCTAGTTTCCCATTCTACTTTTAAATCATAATGGGATGCCACGAAGCCGTCAGCTCCGCTGATAGCAAATAACGGAATATCAAGTCTTTCGCCCTGATTTTCCGCGTCATGAATCAAATCGATACTCGCTGCCGCGCGATAATCCTCACAAGAGGCATGAATGGTCGCTGGGTCAGAAAAGCAGCGTAAATAATCCGCCATTGCCTTGTCTGAATGAACATTACCTGACTTACCCCAGCTGCCCATTTTCCGGCGCAGATAAAATTCTGGATCTTTCCCAATAAGGGTTTCAGGAAGCGGATAAGGTTGGATAAGAAAAAACCAATGATAGTAGGCCTTTGCAAATGCCATATCAGTGGCGCTGTACATATTTGCTGTAGGCGCGATATCCAACACCGCCAGCCGGTTTACTCTTTCGAAATAATCACGGGCTAACCTGTGTGCGACCCGCCCTCCTCTGTCATGGCCCATGACTGAAAATGTTTGGTGACCCAGCCCTGTCATCAGTTCAGCCATATCTGCTGCCATTTCCCGCTTTGAATATGGGCTGTGATTTGCATCTGTTTTTGGCTTCCCACTATCACCATAACCGCGCAGGTCAGGCATGACTAAAGTGAATGATTCAGCCAGCCTGTCAGCAAGCAGATGCCACATAAACTGTGTCTGCGGATAGCCATGCAACAACAGCAGGGCCGGGCCATTACCGCCTGTTCGGTAAGCAATTTCTGTTCCTGTAGTGATAAAACGTTCGGCTGAAAAGCCCTGCAAATTGGGCATGCTAAGCCTCCTGTTTAACCAAATCGGCAGCTTTTTCCGTGTGCATCTGATATCCTGAATGCTGTTACGTGCGGAAACTATCTAGGACTATTGTAATGATTAAGTGATTTGCCGTTTTTGTCCAGTTGACAGTGCTTTCAATGATACTCCGTGGGCAAAACTTTGCTGAGCAAGGTTGCCTTTTGACGAGCAAGCTGTTCTGCTTCTGCCTGACTAACAATTGTGAAACGGATACTTCGATGCGCGGCAAGCCGGGTCAGTGCAGGCAGGTCGGTAGAGATCACGCTGGCAATTTTTGTATAACCGCCCGTAGTCTGATGGTCCGCCATTAAGATTATAGGTTGACCGTCACCAGGTATCTGAACGGCACCCTTCACAATACCATCTGATAGAATGTCAGCATTTATCTTATGGGTAAGACTCGGGCCAGACAGGCGCAGGCCCATCCTGTCCATGCGGGTAGTCAGCTTCCAATCAGAACTGGTTAGTTTTTCTATCTGATCTAACTCGAAACAGAAGTCCTGTGGGCCGAGAATAAGGCGGAAGATGGTCCGCGGTTCAAATAATCTGGCACATTCAGCCTGTAGTTTGCGCTGCTTCGGGGCTGGGGTTATAGCCCGCAGCGGCAGCCTATCTCCGGCGCGCAACATGCCGCCGTCAAGTCCACCAATGCGGGCATTTGGCGAGGTGCCAACAGAGCCGAAAACAGGCGGAAGAACAAAGTTGGCCGATACAGAAAGGAACGCCAAATTGCTACCTCGAAGCGGGGACACAAGAACTTTATCGCCTGGTTGTAGCCAGATGGTCTGTCCAGCGGGTTCTGTGCGGACATTTCCAAATGCTGGCGTAATGGTCAGTTGAACAGACAAACTGCCGCTAAGGGCAATCGCAAGGGCTGTATCTGTCTCAAAGGAAAAGCCGCCCATAAAGATTTCAAAGCCAGCAGTTTCCGGCGGTTGGCTGACCAGCCAGTTTGCGGTAACGCGGGCATCAGGATCAACCGCACCTCCTTCTGGTACGCCTAGGGCCTGATAGCCTGTCCGCCCCTTATCCTGTATGCTGGTATAGGGGCCAGCTGTCAGAATAGTGAGCATCGTCATAATGCTGCCTCATCTGCTTGTTCAGGGCATATAGGTAAATTTCCATCGACGCATGAGGCTGCCAGTTCTTCATATTTGTCTGCATTGACAGCATAAAAACTTACCTGGTCGCCAGCGGAAAATAGAATAGGGTTTTCACGCTTTTGATCAAATAGGGGTATTGGCATTCGCCCGATAAGGTTCCATCCTCCTGGTGAATTAAGCGGATAAATGACTGTCTGATCCATGGCCAGACCAACAGAACCCTGTGGCACAAAGGTCCTTGGCACACTGCGCCGTGGCAGATGTAAGGCGTCATCCACACCTGTCAGATAGCCGAGGCCGGGTAGAAATCCCATTATAGCCACTTCCAGAATTCTGCTGGTATGAAGAGCGATCACCTGATCCGGGGACAGGTTTGCTTTGCTGACCACATCCTTGAGGTCTGGGGCAAATGCCTCCTCATAGCAACCCGCCAGTCGCCATAAACGTGCGGAAGTCTGCTGGGATAAATCCAGCTGCTCAAGATGTAAGGAAACTATCTGTTTCAGCTCAGCGGCAGTAATTATAACAGGGTCATAATGAAACAGAACACTGCATAGCCCAGGCACAATATCGGTGAGACCGCGAAATGCCCCGTTGTCGGCTTTTTTGCGCATCATTTGGCCTAGTTGCCGGGCTTTGCGGGTTAGATTGGCTCTGTCTGTTGCAGGAATCGCCACTTGGCCAAGTCCGGGACCATATCCCGAAAAATCAAGCAGCAGACCCGTATCTCCACAGGCAAACCAAACCGGTTGACGCATTCCCTGCCTCCAGACAGAATCTAAAAAGTGAAAAGCTAGCAGATACTTGACGCACAGGCCTGCTTTCCTTTTTCATAATAAAGAGCAAACAAAAGGCGACAAGTGCTTATCGCACGCAAAACGCCAAAAATAGGGGTGAAGGTGAGATGACGGATTTCAATCTGAATGCAGACATGGCTGAAGGGTATGGGCCATGGCGGATGGGTGATGATGACGGGCTATTGCAAATCATCAGCTCTGCCAATATTGCTTGTGGCTTTCATGCTGGTGATTATCAGATCATGGGGTCTGTTATGAAATCAGCTGACAGTCACGGAGTATCTATTGGCGCACATCCTAGTTTTTATGATCTTCACGGATTTGGCCGCAGACAGATGAACCTTTCTGATGCCGAAATTGAACGTCTGATTGCTTATCAACTGGGTGCCAGTCTTGGCGTTGCGGCTGCCGAACAGGTCCGTGTTACACATATCAAACCGCATGGAGCGATCAATAATATGGCTTGTGCGGATGCCAGTCTGTCTGCTGCGATTGTGCGTGCTGTCAAAGCTGTAGCCCCGGATATCATTATGCTGGCCCCGGTTTTGAGTGAATTGCTGGCTGAATCTGAAAAGGCAGGATTGCCTGTCGCTGCTGAGGTCTTTGCCGACCGAGCCTATATGCCAGATGGTCAGCTGGTTTCCCGCAGCCGTCCCGATGCCATGATCCATGATCCCGAAGACAGTCTGAGACATTGCCTGCGTATGTTTGGTGATGGTGAGATTCAGGCTGTGGATGGGGGCAGGCTGAAGGTGGCTGCACAGTCTGTCTGTGTGCATGGTGATGGGCCAGCAGCTCTAGTTACAGCTCGTCATATCAAGAAAGGGTTGCAGGCAGCGGGGTTTCAGATCAAAACACTGCCCCAGATGATCAGCTGAAATCTGATTGGCTTAACCCGTAACACCTTAAAGCCGCTCTATCTGGTGATACCAATTATCCCAGCACAGCTTGCGGACCAGCTGGTACCCAAAGCCATAGGTTAGTAAAGCCCTTATGAGAATTGGCAATTGGCTGCAGTCAGCGAGATCATCTGGCAAAACCGCGCCGTCAAAATCAGATCCTAGCCCCACATGATCTTCACCCATCCTGTTGACCAGATAGGCCAGTTGGCGGATAACAAGTTCGATGTCTGTTGCTGGGTCTTTGCGCCCATCACTGCGCAGATAGGCTGTGGCAAAACAGACCCCGACCAGCCCGCCGCTTTCTGCCACAGCGTCAAGCTGTCGATCTGTCAGGTTGCGCGGCGAGGGACATAAGGCATGCGCATTTGAATGACTGGCAAGTAGCGGCTGTTGTGAGAGACGGGCAATATCCCAGAATCCGGCTTCATTCAGATGTGAAACATCAAGAAGCATGTTCATTTGATCACAAGCTGTAACTAGGGCTTTGCCTGCATCTGTCAGGCCAGTGCCCTGATCAGGGCTGCCCGGAAAGCTAAAGGGCACACCAGTGCCGAAAGCATTCGGCCGTGACCAGAGCGGGCCGATGGATCTGACCCCCATAGCATAGAAGCTGTCTAGCTCGGTAAGAGCAGGGCTGACAGGCTCTGCGCCTTCAAGATGTAGCACAGCCGCCAATGCCCCAGCATCTGTCGCCGTGTCAATTTCAGGAGCTGATCTGCAGACCTGAAAGCGGTCTGGATGATCATCTGATAGCTGGTTCAGTATAGCTGCCATCTGGAAGGCGGTTTCAAACGCGTAAGCCTGTTGCGGTGCAGATGAAGTGTCCACGTCCCTGCGTGGCTGCGGAACAAAAAGAGCAAACAGCCCGGCCTGCAGACCGCCGGCAGCTGCTTTCTGTGCTGTTATACTCAAGGCCGCCTCATTTTCATTAAGAAAGGCTGTGCCCTTATGATCGCCGCGCTGCCACAGCTGATAGGCTAGGTCGTTATGGCCATCAAAAATGTTGACAGCAGTGGGGCTGGTCATGAGCCTGTGCCGTTAGCAGTTAAGGTAGGTGAGCGTTGTTTAGTTAGAATAGATGCAAGCGCATTTGTTTGGGTTTTGTAAATTCTTTCATTCTCCATGTCGCCTCCTGCGATTGATAAGTCACCTTTAAGCCCAAACAGATAAGGATACCATTCTCTGGCCAGCTGGCCTTTCCATTGCCAAAGCAGCTCCTCAAGTGCTTCCAGAACCCCTTGCGGGTCAGGCTGAGCAGCTGCTCTCAGTTGGCCGGAAAAGAAAGGATGCCAGAGGCAGTATTCAATGTGGGCAAAGGCTGCCGGAACACCTGCTTTGGCAAACAGGACTTTTCTGTCCTTTCCTGCCATCAGGCCTAATAATAATTTGTCTGTTTCTGGCATGCCAGTTCCATTCAGTAGGATCGGATCAGCCTCTTTGCGACCTGTCCATTCTCCCGTGAACAAGCGGCGCGGACAATAATCATTACAATATAGATTATCCCATATGATCAGGGGTTGCCTAAGCTTATCTGCCAGAATTCCCGCTTTGTCAGGAAGGCTGATTTTCTCTGCAACAATTGTTACACCGCAAGTAAACACTCCTATATCTTCGGCCATGTTCTGGTTTAAATCAGATGCATAAGCCAAATGATCACCCTCGACCTCATCAGCATACAGACGTGGCACCAGAAAGACAGGACAGCCTGTTTCTTCCTGCAGCCATGTGGCCAGCCGGGCATGGGCTTGGCCTTCGCTGATACCGGCCCGGCCAAAAACAGACAAGTCCGCGCTAATATCATCAAACATCAGCACAAGACCATCTGCGCCTACCTTGGCAAGCTGTTCTGCTTTTGCCCGCAGCGCGACAGTGTCGTCTTTATCATGGTCAAAGGCGAAATCCAGCCCTGGGGCAATGCCTGCCAGAATTCTTATCTGTTTTGCCCGCGCGGCCACACAAAACGCTGCAAAGTCAGCACACCAGTCTTCAGGGTAGGGTCGGCGCCAGTCAAACCGGTGCAAGACATCTTCTTTTGGCGCATAAAGATAGCTGTCCATGGACAAATCATGCAATGTGCCAAGTAGCTGATGTCTATCTTTAAAAGACAGCAGCTTGCCATAATACCCCTCAATATAGCCACGATGGATTTGTCTATTCATCATCTTCTGTCTGATTGCCCTTCTTTGTACTGTCAGGCATTATGAAGGTGTCAACTTGTTCTGGCGAGGAAAAAGAAAAAGGATAAGGCATGCGGATACTGGCAATGGGCGCTCACCCTGATGATTTGGAAATTTTTTGTTATGGTCTGTTGGCTGCCTGCAAAGACCGTGGGGATGAGCTGCATCTGGCGGTCGCCACAGACGGGGCAGCAGGTGCAGTAGCCGGCCAGGACAACACCCTGGCAGAACGGCGGGCTGCTGAAACAAAATTAGCCCTATCCCTTTTAACTGCACCTGTATTGCTGGGCTTGCCAGATGGGGTCTTGTCAGGAACTGCAGGCGGGCGGCAAGTTGTTTATAATCACATCACAAATGTTGCGCCTGACCTTATACTTACACATGCACCTGAAGATTATCACACAGACCACCGCGCGTTGTCCTCATGGGTTACTGAGCTGGCTGGTTTCAACTGCCCTGTTCTTTATGCAGACACGCTGATGGGGGTCGGGTTTGTCCCCGACTATTACGTGGATATTACCAACTGGCAGGCAGAGAAAAGAGCGGCCATACTGGCCCATACCAGCCAGATGCCTGAACGTTTTGCCGATGGGGCAGCTTTGCTTAATCGGTTTCGATCTGCCCAATGTAACGCCCCCGAAGGTCATTATGCTGAAGCCTATCGCAGCGCAGCGCGGTTTCCCTTTTCGGACATTCGAGCAATGATACCGCCGCCGCCGCCTTACCGGCCCTATTATGTTTCGGGCGCGGAGGGGTTTTTATAGAGGGTCCGCGCGCATGCCGGCAATCTGCGCAGCTGAGGCGCCAGTGGTTTCTGGCCAGGTAGAGGGTAGCTGGGCAAGATAGCGTGCCGCCAGTACAGCAATAAGTTCGGCCTCTATCATATCTGATGCAGCGCCTATGTCCTCTGCTGTGGCCAGGGTGAGCCCGTCTGGCAGAGCATCAGAAACCATCTTCATCATGGTTTTATTTTGTACTCCCCCACCTGCCGCAATCAGGGTTCTCAAAGCAAAAGGCAGATTGGATATGCTCACAGCGATACTCTGCGCACTGAGCGCGGTCAGGCTGGCCAGCTTATCTTCAACAGATAATGCGCGAAAGGCAGGGTGCTGCAAATAGTCAGAAAAATGGGACCAGTCCAATGAACGTGGGCCAACGCGCTGGAAATAAGAATCCTTCAATGCAGCCTCTAAAAATGGGGCAGATATGTAGCCCTGTGCGGCGATTGTCCCGTCCTTATCATAGGGCAAACCGAGCTCTTTTTGGCAGATAGCATCTATCAGCGCATTTGCTGGGCCGGTATCAAACCCCAGAAGATGGGTATCTGCACAGGCTGTCAGATTGGCGATCCCGCCCAAATTCAGAAACCCGGCCGGATGCTGGCAGCCAGCCTCGCTTAGCAGTATCTGATGATAAACAGGGGCAAGCGGCGCGCCCTGTCCGCCTGCTTCCATATCGGCCCGTCTGAAATCATAAATCACTGGCAGGCCGCACAGTTTAGCCAGCCTGTTTCCATCGCCCAGCTGAATGGTCCGACCTGCCTCTGGCTGATGATAGACCGTTTGTCCATGAAAGCCGCACAGCTGAACAGCCGGCAGACCTTCTTCCTTAGCTCTGCGCAACAGATGATATACACTCTCCGCATGGCTGTCTGTGATGGCGTTGATAAGTGCTGTCCGGCGGTGCGGGTCTGCAAGAAAGCTTGCTGGGTCATGTCGGGCAGCTTGGATAGCCTTCTCAACAGGGCTTGGATAAGGCTGACACAGGCTGATATCTGTATGTTTTACATGCCGCCCGTCTGTCAGCAAAATACAGCCATCAATGCCATCTGCGCTAGTTCCCGACATCAGACCGATAACTGGCTGCATCTCTGTTTTGTTGAGCATGTCTGTCATCATTCTGTGGTAAGCTATTCACTTGCCACTCGCAAGTTTTGTCGGAACAGTTTAAACTGGAAAACATGACACAGATGACGACAGAAGACAGGCTGACAGCCGATAAATGGCTTGATCAGCTGGACACAGACGCAGCTCTGACGGTGATGCTTGATAGTCAGGCAGAGGCGATTGGCGCGTTGCGCACAGCCCTGCCGCAGATCACAGCAGCTGCAAATGCCCTTCATACCCGTCTTGCCAGCAGTGATGCAGGCCGCCTTTCCTATATCGGTGCAGGTACATCAGCACGCATTGGAGTACAGGACGGGGCTGAATTGCTACCGACCTTTGGTTGGCCAGACAGACGAACAGCCTTTATCATCGCCGGGGGTAAGGCGGCCCTTTTGCAGCCTGTTGAAAATGCAGAAGATGATGAACTTGCCGCGCAGGCAGATATTGCGCACCTTACCCTTGGGCGAGATGATTGCCTTATTGGGCTGGCCGCCAGCGGCAGCACGCCCTTTACCTGTTCAGGAATCCGCGCAGCACGACACGCAGGCTGTTTGACAGTGGGGATCAGTAATAATCACAACACGCCTTTATTAGACGCAGCAGATTATCCCATATGTCTGGCCACAGGGGCAGAAGCTCTGGCCGGGTCAACACGGCTGAAAGCAGGGACAGCGCAAAAAATCTGTCTGAACCTGCTTTCTACCCAGCTGATGGTGCTGCTGGGCCGGGTAAGACATGGCCTGATGACAGAAATGATACCGCGCAATGCCAAGTTGAAAGCCCGTCACGCTGAGATACATGCCCTTCTGGCTGCAGAAGCTGACGCTTTGGTTTAAACTGGTTGAAACTGCGACAGCTTCAGACCATCTTCATCATCTTTGTTGTCTATTCCTGTCTTGTTTCAAGATTTTTTAAGACTCGGCCTGTTTTTGAACCATTACCAGCGTGCTGCTGGTACAAAAAGGCAGGAGCATGAGCAAATCAGATTTCTGCAGTGCAACACAGCCTTCTGTTGACCGCGTATCAGCTTCTGCACAATGCAGAAAAATTGCGCTGCCCCTATGTGGTGTCACCGGCCCGTCATTATAGCCAAGCGGAAGGATTAGATCATACAGCCCGTCTTGGCGCCAGAGCTTTTCATGACGGGCAGTACAGGGCAGCATAATCGGCTGATTGTAATGCGGGCTGATGGGGTCATCAACCCAGCCCATGTGTTCTGTTATTGGCCGGCAGGGCAGTAGGCTACTCTGCCTGATCATGTCCGCGTTAGCTCTGTCGGGGCGATAAAACAGGCTGCGCAGAATCCAGTTGCCTATAGGTGTGGCGCCATCACCTTCTCTCTTTTTGTCCGCTGCGATCAGTCCGGACCGCCCAATAACGCAAGCAAATTGATATTGGCACACAGATAGTTGATACCCTGATTCAGTTTGGCTGATATAAATTTGTTTAATTTCGTTCATCTGTTTGGTTTTTCATTTTTTAGATTATTTAATCTGTCTATTTTTTGCTGCAGGGAAAGAAGGAATGTTAGAAAAAAGACTATGGAATGCATAAATCATAAAATGGTCGTTTAGGGCTGTTGGCAAGACCGCATGCCCCAAAAATTTCTGTTCTGCAGCTGGTATTGACTTGAGTTTTAGAGAAAAAACGGGTGAAAGCATGACACAAGAATAGCCTTAAATGGTTTGGGGCGAATCGGACGCATGGTGTTACGTTTAGCCTTTGGCTATGTGGCCCGGCATATCTTTGCAAAGGGGGTATAAAGGCAGCTTATAGCGGTTGCCTGAATTATTAGTATTTAGACGACTTGCCAGCCTTGATCACTCTAACATAGTCTGACACGGTTCGTGCAGATAAGGGATGGGAGTTAAAGATGAATAGATCAGCCAGCATGTCACTTTTTCTTGATAGACGAATGCGCCGCATTTTTCTGCTTGGCGTAATGAGTGGCTTCCCCTGGGTGCTGATCGGCAGCTCCTTAAGCCTGTGGCTGAAAGAAGATGGCCTGTCCCGAGCTGCGGTTGGCTGGGCAGGATTAATCTTTGCTGTCTATGCGGTGAATTTTCTGTGGGCCCCTCTGGTTGACAGGCTTCGCCTGCCTTATCTTACAGACAGGCTGGGTCATCGAAAAAGTTGGATTTTTCTGATGCAGGGCTTTATCCTGGCCAGTCTGCTGGCCTGGTCATTGCTTGCGCCTTCAGTAAACATCACTTTGGTTATCGGGGCAGGGCTGTTGATCGCGATCTGCTCTGCAACGCAGGACATCACTATTGATGCCTTGCGGATCGAACAAATCGAAAAAGAAGATACAGCAGCTATGGCTGCCGGCGCATCTGTTGCAGTCATAGGCTGGTGGTCAGGATTTAAAATCGGAGGCCTGCTTGCTCTGATGGTTGCTGATAAATTTGAGATGATGGGCATTGAGAATTACTGGCAGATGACCTTTATCCTGCTGGGTGGCATTGTCATTTTGTGCAATATCGGCCTGCTTTTTATACCAGAAGTGGGTACAGCAGAACGGCAAAAGGCCCAGGCCGCTGCACAGGCCAACTTCCAGCAAAAACTGGGTGGTGACAGCTTGTTATCGCAGGCTACCAGCTGGTTGGCCTCCACTGTTCTGATGCCGCTCTTTAGCTTTTTTCAGAAAAACGGACTGAAGATGGGCATAGCTATTTTAAGCTTTATTTTTCTGTTCAAGATCGGTGAGGCGTTTATGGGCAAGATGTCCATCATCTTTTATAAGGAAGTGGGTTTTTCCAAATCAGACATTGCGCTTTATTCAAAAGGGCTGGGCTGGGTTACAACTGTTGCCTTTACTTTGTTGGGCGGCTATTTCGCGTTAAAATCAGGTGTTGTGCGGGCTTTACTGATTTCCGGGGCGGTGATGGCATCCACTAACATTCTGTTTTCAGTTTTAGCATGGACAGGCAAAGTGGAATGGCTGTTTGCTGTTGCAGTCATTCTGGATGATTTGGCGGCTGCCTTTGCCACAGTGGCTTTTGTCACCTTTATTTCGCTGCTTGTGGACAGGAACTATACGGCTACACAATATGCTCTGCTGGCATCGATAGGCACATTGGGCCGCACATTACTGGCGTCATCATCAGGTGAGCTGGTTGACTGGCTTGAAGGTGATTGGGGTCTGTTCTTCATTATTACCGCTCTTATGGTGTTCCCGTCTTTGTTGCTACTCTGGTCAATCAGAGATCGTCTCACGCTGATAAAATCTGCCTGATCACATCTTTGCGGATATGGGCAATGGGAGGGCCGAAGCTGGCTGCTATGCGGCTGACTGCTGTTTTGTGCGGTTCAACGATAACACAATGATGAAATGCATTGGCATGGATGATATCCTTTGCATCAACACAGATAGCTACATGCCCGTCCCAGTAAATCAGGTCGCCGCGGCCAAAGTCAACAGTCCTAAAATCATCAGGGAAATCATAACGGGTACCAGAAACCTGTGCCTGTTTTTCCAAAAGCTGAAGCTGGGGACCAGTATCACGCGGCAGGGAATACTGGCTTGCGGCTAGGCTCAGCTGGACAAGAGCTGAGCAATCAAGGCCAGCTGCACTGCGTCCGCCCCATTTATAGGGAGCGCCAATAAATTTCTCAGCCCAGTCTGTCCAATCCCCATTGCTCCTTTGACTGGAGGACTGAATATGTGCCTGAGGAATGAAGCCAGCCTGTTCCCTTCCATCGCCACCCAGCCCCATAACAGGCACAAAGCCCCGTTCCGCTGGACCGGTGATCATCACGGCCGCACCAAAGGGCAGCTGTTGCAGACAGACTGATTTCACATCTGGACCAGCTGTCAGCACAGCAAAAGGCTGACATATTTTTGCATTAGCTGTGAAAGGTTTTGGCTGCTTAGCTAAATCAGCCAGCTTCACCCAGCCCTCATACCCATCATGCAGCGCGGTGATATGCACGAAGCCATTATCTGTTGTCTTACCAGATAAAACCACCTCTTCACCTGATAATAATTCTGTGTCTAGTGCTGAGCCTATTTGCATGTGTTTAGGCGGCGTCTCATACAGCCCTGTAACAGATGCTGACACACAGGCTTTCTGCCCACTCAGCAGATTTTCATCTGCCCACCAAGAGCGAACATCAAAATTTGGACAGGTTTTTGAAGTATCCTGAACATCTCGATGACCGACAATTTCAGCATCGGGATAGCGGCATTTTAGCTGATGTAGAAGTCGGGACAGGCTGTTCATCTGCGCGGGTGTAAATTTTTGCCGGCCAATCAGACAAATCCCCAAACTGTTTTCATTCTGGCCATAGACATGTGCGCCTTGCCAGTAAAACGGCCGACCGGGTTCTATCTGTCCATCACGGCAGATGATATGGTGATAGCCTGCCCCGTCCCAACCAAAGCCCAGATGCATGTTATGAATATCTGCGGCCCGTAAATCCTCTGTATCAGGTGTATCTGCACAATGCACGATAAGATAAGTGATCATCTTTTCTTTCAGCATGCCCCATCATGCCCGCAGTGGTTACCAGAAAGCAAGTTGTTCAATCCGGCACTATCTCCAATTCTGCGCAGCGGTCTTTTCTTGACAGATAAAAAGTGTGCTGCCTTTGTTATAAGTATCATGACGTCTTATCTCCGCTACACGCATTTTTTGTCTGATATTCATCTTGTTATCTGTGATATGGATGGTCTGCTCTTAGATACAGAACGTCTGTCTGAAGACAGTTTTAAGCGGGCCAGCTCTCTGTTTGATCTGGACTTCGACAATGAATTATTTGCAGCGTTGACAGGCCTGTCTGGGCCAGCACACAGGAAGATTTTATCTACTCATCTTCCCGATGAAGTTGACGTTGTTGCTTTTGAACGTCAATGGAAGCAGATTTATTTTGACAGCCTGTCTAAAGATGTGCCAGTCAAGCTGATGGCCGCAGATTTTTTGAAAAATATCCGGCAAGCTGCTGTGCCTGTAGCGGTGGCCACATCCAGCCATACAGATAAAGCAATTGAGCAGCTGACCCGGGCAGGACTTGTGGCCCTTTTGGATCTAATCACTGGTGGTGATCAGGTCAGCCAGGCAAAGCCAAGCCCAGAAATTTATCAAAGAGTGATGACCGCATTTGGTGTTGATTCACAAAATGTTCTGGTTCTTGAGGATTCAAATAATGGCGTGAGGGCAGGGCTGGCCGCTGGTGCAAAGACTGTACAGATCCCCGACCGGCTACCCCCTGATCCTGCTTTTTCTGCGTCTGCTGACTATCACAAAGCAGATAGTCTGGCTGCAGTAGGCAGAGCGCTGAAGGTTGTAACTTGTTAGACAGGTTAATTTTTGCTTAAACTCTGGGTGGTATCACGATCCCTGTGTGAGGGTCATTATATTGATAAAGGAGCTTATCCGCCTATGTCGAGTTTTCAGTATCATCAGTTTCTATATGGGGCTGATAATTACGGTGTGCTAATGCATGATCCGAAGACAGGCCAGACAGCAGCTATAGATGCCGGCGATCTGGACAGCTATCTTCAGGCAATTACCGAAACAGGGTGGTCTTTGTCTCATATTCTGGTCACGCACCATCACCCTGACCACACAGATGGGCTGATAAAGCTTGCCCAGCAGACGGGGGCAGCAATATTTGGCCCCTCTGGTGATAGGCCTATTCATCAGTGCATCCAAACCTATTTGTCTGATGGTGATCATTTTGACTTTGCGGGCCATACAGTTGAGGTCATTGCCACCCCTGGTCATACGCTGGATATGCTGAATTTCTATCTGCCGCAGCAGGCTGTGTGTTTTACCGGTGATACCCTGTTTGCGCTGGGTTGTGGGCGTATATTTGAGGGCACGCCAGAGATGATGTGGGCCAGCCTTGAAAAGCTGATGGAGCTTCCGCCAGAAACAGTGATCTATTCCAGCCATGAATATACAGCTACCAACGCTTGTTTTGCAGTCACGGTTGACCCGGACAACACCGCATTGGCCAAACGTGTGCAGGTAGTAGAGGCTCTGCGGGCAGATAACCAGCCCACAGTACCCAGTCTGTTATCTGAAGAATTAGCAACGAACCCGTTTCTGCGGGCAGGTGACCCCACTATACGCCAGCGTTTGGGCATGTCTGATGCCGACGATAAGGCGGTATTTGGAGAAATCCGTGCCCGGAAGGATAATTTTTAGGCAGGCAGGTTATTTAAGTTCAGGTTTATGAGAGCTATGCGATACAGAGTGTACCAACTGCTTGAAAAAGCGGAAGAAGGGGACCGGGCCAGTCGGCTAGTTGATGTTGGTCTTTTTATTTTGGTTTCTATAAATGTTCTTGCTGTCTCGCTAGAAACGGTTGACAGCCTGCATCGTGCCTATGAAGACATATTTTGGTGGATTGAAATTGTGTCAGTTTCCTTATTTACCCTCGAATATGGTCTGCGTCTATGGTCCGTTGCCGCTTCTGCAAATGAACGTGGAATATCATCTCTTAAAGCGAGGTTGTCTTATGTTTTTAGCCCTACAGGCATAATTGATCTTGTTGCAATCCTGCCCAGCCTGCTGCCCTTACTCTTTGGTTCCATTGATTTGCGCTGGCTGCGCATTCTCAGACTGGCACGCTTGTTCAAATTCTCTCATTATACAACTGCACTAGAAGATTTGGTCTCTTCTGTGCGGCGGGAACGCCAATCCTTTTTTGCCACAATTTATTTACTATTTTTGGCACTGATGATTTCATCAACGCTGATTTATGTTTTTGAACATGAGCTCCAGCCTGAAAACTTTGGCTCAATCCCAGAATCTATGTGGTGGTCGTTTGTGACCCTGACAACAGTCGGCTATGGTGATGTTGTGCCAATGACGGCAGTTGGAAGGGCTATCGCTGGCCTTACCGCATTGATGGGGGTATGTGTTGTAGCTCTTTTGACAGGTATTGTTGCAACAGGCTTTTCTAAGCAGATGGCCATGAAGCAGTCAGAACTTGAGGATGAAATTGAACAGGCCATGGCTGACGGGCATATCTCAACAGATGAGCAGGCGCGCATCGACAGGCTGACACGCCATCTTCATCTCAGCACCGAAGAAGAGCAGCTTTTGCTGGGCAGGCTGAAGGCAAAATACGCTGCGCAATCAGACAATTTATCCTGAACCCTGTCTATATCGTGTGCACTGTTTCTTGATCTAACCCCTATATCTGGTATAGTGGTCACAGCGACAGCGATTGACGAACTAATTTTCACAATGATAATCATGCAAGGTGAAACCACAGCCAACCGACAGCTGACACTGGATTTCAGTGAGGGGTTTGTCGTCCGCGAGCCATTGTCAGCCCCGCGCAATGTAACGCGTACTATCGTGTTCCCAAAACATATTGATATACAAAATTTTGGGCGCTTTGAGCAGCAGGTCAATCTTTTGTTTGCCCCGCTTGGTATTTCTGTTGAATTCAGGCTTACCCGCCAGAACCGGCTTGAAATGAAATGGATTTTTCCTTCAGAAGCAAATCTTCTTCCTTTGTCTGGAATTCAACAAAAGATACCTTTTGACAAAGCAGTTGGGGAATTATCAAATGAAGAGATCAAGGCCTTTAAATCTGTAGTTTACGCGCTGGCGGAAACCCATTAAACTGCAAGGTTAGGCTACTACCAATTTCAGAATATGAACATCTGTAATGCCCTTGTTTTCTGAATCCTCGTCAATATCTAACGCATCGTTCATCTCTGCACGAATTTCATCTGCAAGTTGTTCTCTGTCCTGCCGTGTTTTCAAATTATCTGGTTCTTTTGTAATAAGAAAATTCAAAATTCGATCTCGCAAAATAGGTTCAAATTTCCGCAGATCTTCAACAAAACCGTCAGCTGTCAGTGGGGACTGTAAAGTAGAGAGTGCCAGCTCTATGGTTAGCAATTTACGACTGTTATGCAGATTGGAAATGAAGGGGGCGGGGAAGGCAAAATATCGGTGAACGGGTCTGTTAAAGGCGAGCAGATTGCCGTCTCCATCTTCCGCAAATTCACCTTCATTCATTTCGTCAAACTCATCTGCGTCATCTATTGCTTCTGTTTTATATTGGCTGGTTGCCAATAATCTGGCTTCCAGCTCAGAGTCTGATGGTTCAGCTGGTATGGAGAGATATATTATGCCATAACCAAACAGGCCCAAGACTATGCAGGTGACGCTGCCGAAAATGCCACCCAAGATCAGGCGCGACCGCAATTTTGCACGTGCAGTACGTTTTTTTGCTAGCTTCTCTTCACGGTCTATTTCTTCGTTGTTTTCGTCTTCAGCCATTTACACTTCTGCCTTTCACAGCAGGCCAAATTGGGCAATCAGGTTAAGCATAAAATCAAAACTATTGTTCAGTAATGTTGTTGATAAAGTTATGACTAAGTCAGGGTTAAGCCAATAGAGCCAGCCAGCACTGGCTATCAGCATAACTAGAAGTAAAAATATCAGCGGCCCAAAGAGGCTACGCTGGCGGCGTGGCTGAGATTGTTCCTTTTCCAGTTCGGCTTGTTTGTTTGCCAGCTGGCGCACAAGTTTTAGCAAAGCTGTCAGATCCTGCTGCTGCTTTTCGGTTCGGCTCTCGAGCTGTTGCAGGCGGTCGGACAGCCTCTGTATTTCTTCTGACTGCCCTTCGCTATTACCAAGCTTGTTAAACACCTCCTGGCGGATGGCCACTAATGGATCGGATTCTGGCTTAGGTTCTGTTGGGCTTGGATGCTCGGTTGTGCCTAGCGGGTTCGTGTTGCTGGGGCTATCTTGCTCTTGCATTTTCTGTTGCTTTCCGAATTTTTCAGATGGAGGAATATCAATTCTGTTCTGCGCCCAGAAGGGCCGGGCCCGACTTTCTGCAGGGGACTGGCCAGAAATAATTGGACCTGAAGCCGGTCCTGTCATGGATTGCGCCGCTTCATCCATGAGGCTGCGCAAACGTTTCATGATATTTTCTTGAAGCTGCGCGTCATCCGTGTCCAGCGCATCTGAGCTGGCTTCGCGGTCCCGCTCTTTACTGGCAACAAAAGCCCGTTTGGCATTTTCTATCTGACTTTTAATCTGGTCGTTTTCCATTATCCATGCTCGTCAGCATTTATATGTTCAATAGTTCTTCTAGTTCTTTGTTTAAGACTTTTATTTACGATACGACTTTACCTAGCAAGTTTTGATCCATTCAATTACTTGGACATAAGAATTTACAACATCTGTCCTTATGAAACACATTAAGATTGGACCATGCCATTGCTGAACTACTTTACAGTCCGGCTAAATTGCTCCTTCCGGTTAATCTGAAACGGGTAGTTCTTTAATCGGTAATTAGAAACCCTTTTGTCAATCATTTCACTATCCTTTATCCGGTCAAATTAAGGAGAATGCAGTAACCGAAGGTGTATTTATTTTTGGAGAAACTAATCGTAATGAACCAAAGGCCCAACTGCACCATCTCGGTCAATTTCCAAGCACACTTGACAAGAAACAATCAGTTTCTCTGCAGCCGTGAATTCAGTTCCATATCCGCCAGTTGAAACTGATAAAAATATGCTAAACAAACAAAAAAAGATTACCTTGTTCAACTTCGTTTCCCAAAAACGGCCCAGATTTTGCATGAGACTTGGAGTAAAGCATCATGCAAAACCTTTGATTGTTATGCTTACAGATGGATATTAACGGCTCGTTTGACGCCAATATTATATTAACAAAAACTGTCCATGATGTATAATGCTGACTGGTTTTGCATCGTCAAAAAGGAGCCATTCATGTCTGAAGAAACTGATCTCAGTTCGCGCTTACAGACTGTTATTGACGAAATTCGTGATGTGATGGAAAAGCGAAAAGAGCGGATTGAGGAATTACGTCAGGAAATTGCCGACATTGAGCGCGATAACGAAGAACTTGAGCGCACGATTGCTGAGCTATTAGGCGGATTTAACTAACAGCTTCGTTCAACGCATCCCAACGACTAATGGACGCATCAGGCGTCTGCCGCGCTCTCAGACTTGTTTAGTGCCTGGCCCTGGATGGCATTTGCCCCAAATTTGTCTTTGAGCTCAGGTGTTTTTTTTACTAGCTGTGTCAGTTGTTCTGCCACTAGCTTTTCAGCCTGTTCAGCGGTTTCAGCCTCTACGGACATGATCCCATCAATCAACCAATGTACTTCAATTTTCATTTGCAGCCTCGGTTTTGCTCTGGTGGATTGACCCACCTTCCAACAGCCGGTTGAAAATATCTGTAGTTTGTTTTTGTAATACAGCTATTCGCTCCGGCTCAATTTTATCTTCCATTTCATCACGCCTTTCCGTCATTTCTGGAAGATTTAAGGCAACTGCGATGGCATACCACAAATACGCTTTCTCATAATCTGCCTCAGGCAGAAAGGCATAATGGTAGTCGGCTAGCTGAGGAATGGCTGCGAATTCACCTGTCTCAACCCGGCGTTCCAGATGGTCTTCAACTTTTGCCAAAACAGGTTCAAGTTGCTTTTCTGTCAGCCTGTCTTCAATTTCCTCCGCCAGCTCCTCAGCCTGCTCAATGCCACCAAGTTGTGCAAGTAATACCCAATATAAAGCATCTGCATAATTCTGCGGTCTGCCCTTTCCATGCCGCAACAGATAGGCCAAATTATATTGTGCCTCATATTCTGAGCGATGAGCAGCGGTTTCAAATAAATTCACAGCTAGTTGGAAATTCTTATTTTTTACAGCTTGAACACCACGTGAAAATTCATCAATTCGTAATGTATTCGTTTCGGCTGATTCGTTAACACTTTGCGCTATGGCTGGTGGATGTCCTAATCCAGAAAGAAAAAATATCGTAAGTAGGCCGAGCAGTGCAGAATACTTGACTGCACTAAAGGCCGAGAGTCGAGCCATTAGCGGCCCGCCATCATCACCAGCTGCAGATAGAAAATCCTTAGCTTGAATTTTGAACCGGGGCGACGCTCAAAGACAACGATGCGCGGACGCTGTGAGTCTTCGCGTTGAAATTCAATTTCGGTATTTTCTGGCAGAATAACACCATTTTTTGCCAATGTCTTTGCTGGGTTACTTGAAAAATCCCGACGAAATTCTGGATCAATCCAAATCTGCGCCAGCACCTTCCCTAAAATATCAGGTAAATATTTTTTCACATCTTCTCGTGACGTGAATTGGTGATTATTCTCATTCAATGAGGATGTCGTCTTCACATGGCTGGCAGGCTTAATGCTCAGCTCACGATTTGCCATAGGCACAAGAGAACGTGATGTGCTACTTGACATAATGAAAAACTCCTTTGATTTTCACCACAGTTTAACATAATGCTCAAAAATTTGTGTCTAAACAAGGTAAATTTTTCTCGCAAGATGACACGCACCCAGAAGTGCAGCGTTGCTTTGGCATGGTATTTGCGGGTTCTACTGACAATTTTTGGAGATGTAGGAAATGATTTCAGTTATACGCTCAGGTTTGGACGCCTCGTTGAAGCATATTGGCGTCGTGTCCAATAACATTGCTAATGCGCGTACTACAGGCTTCAAGAAGTCATCTGCAACATTCCAAGACATTTATGCCCAGAAAACTACGCTTTTAAATCCAGGAAAAATTGGACAGGGGTCACGTGTGGAGCATGTGCGTCCCAGCCAGACGCAGGGCCCATTGATGCAGACAGGACAGACACTTGATGTTGCAATCGAAGGGCAGGGGATGTTTGTCGTCAGGGCTCCTAACAGCACGGCAGAGGATGCGCAGAGCTATACGCGTGATGGGTCATTTTCGCTTGATAAGGATGGCTTTATTGTAACAACAGACGGGCAGCGCGTCCTGTCGGAACAAGGCCAATTTATGCAAGTGCCGTTCACACGCATTGTTGGCGGGCGTGAATTAAGACTTGAAGACGTTACAATTGACGAATTTGGCAATGTAAGTGCACAGATGGGGCGCACAGATATTGTAGAAGTTGGCCGCATAGGGTTGGCCTTATTTCCCGATGTGAACGAGTTAACACCGATCGGCGGAAATTTCTTTAAAGCTAACCAGGCGTCCGGTCCAGCTCAAGTCGAAGGTGCATTTCAAGGCGTCTATGGAAAAATCATGTCCGGCACACTGGAAATGGCGAATCTAAATATGACGAACGAGCTGTCTGTTTTGATTCAAGCTCAACAGGCGTTTAGCGGCTCTTCTCGGATGCTGCAGGCAGAAACAGATATGACTAAACGGTTTACCAATCGTTAATTGTTAAGGTTACCTCAACGGCATATTAACCTGAAGACTTAAAATTTCTACTGTCTGATCCTCATCAATGAACAAAAATCCCTCAAGGGAGACTGGTAGATGCTGGCTCAGTTGCACAGCAAGAGTGACGGGGCGTGCAGGAGTAACAGACAAGGTCTGTACCATCCGTTCAAACTGTTGCTCAATGACCTGAATTGTGCCTGTCATAACCGGCCTGTCTGCATTTATCTGCAAGGCGCCACCTTGTGCGCGCTGATGAGAATCCGCAGCGCAGATAGTGAGCTGGCAGCTACCTCTTGCAATATTCACTAAACCGCAGGACAAGAAAAGCAGAGGCGTTTCCTGAAGAGGTTCAAACCGCAGATCAGCTGTCTGCACAGACATCTGGATAAGATCTGTTCTTTCCCACTGATCTTGCATGATGGTTTAATCCACCTGATTGGCTTTCTCGATAAATTGACGCAATTGGACAATAGCTGATTTTTTAATCTGTGATACACGGCCGGTAGACACTTCCAAAACTTTCGCAATTTCAAAGACATTTAGCTCTTCAACATAATATAGTTGGATGACAAGGGCTTCGCGCTCTGGCAGTTCTGTTAAGGCTTTCTTTAGCGATTTTTGAAGTTCTACTTCATTAACCTCTTGTTCTGGGTTGTTATCTGAGGAGGCAAACCAAATCGAAAATTGATCATATACAGAATCAATCGATTGTGGCGTGTTTGCCTGAAATGCAGCCTCCCATTCTGTCAGTCGCTCCTCGCTCATTTCCATTTCATCAGCGATCTCAAGCCGATTTGGTTGGCGTAAGAGCTGGCGCTCAAGCTTTTGAATGGCTGCGTTATATTGTTTTTTTATCTGAATTGTCGTCCGGCAGAGATTCGAACTCTTGCGCAAATAATCAACAATTGCCCCTCTTATTCGAATGCTGGCATAAGAAGCAAAGCTGGCCCCGTCCAAAGGAGTATAATTCTGTGCAGCAACAATCAGGCCTGTGTAGCCGATTTGAATGATATCTTCTATCTCGGTAATGTGGCGAGCCCGGCCATGAATTTGCCACGCAATTTTTCGAACCAGCTCCGAATGTGAGTTGACTAACTCATCTACATCAGGGTGCTGCTCTGCATAGGAATGTTTCATTAGCTTTCTGCCTCCAGATCACGGTGAAAAAACCTGATGCCGTCATGTGTGTTTAAAGGTGCATTTACCATTTTTTTTGCCAATGCTGTGAACGCCTTTGCTTCTGGACTAGAGGGCTGGCCAGTCGCGATCGGCGCCCGTTTTACAATAGACCTGCGAATTGCATGCGACATGGGTATCATACCTGCGTAATGCAAATTTACATCCAGAAAGCGTCTGCAGATCTCAAAAAATTTGTCAAAATTAGTTTTTGCTGCAGCAGAACCGTCCGCCATATTAACCACAACACTGAAATTTTGTATATTTTTTTCAATATGAGCGGCCTTGATAAATGCATAGGCATCCAGAAAACTTGTTGGTTCTGCAACAAGAACTACCAACGGGACAGCCACTGCACTAGCAAAAAACAATGAGCTTTCAGATGCGCCTGCAGGTGTATCGACCACAAGATAGTCAATTTCATTTTCCAGATCAGACAGAGATTGCAACATCTGGTACCGTGCATGATTATCCAGATTTAGCAATTCCAGGAGACCGCTGCCTCCGGCAATGAACCGTAAGTTAGATGGCCCATCAGATAAAATACTCTCCAGACGAGCTGTGCCCCGCAGAAAATCTGCTGCTGTACGTTTTGGGTTGGTGCCCAGAAGAATATGCGCGTTCGCCATGCCAAAATCTGTATCAAACAGAACAACCTTCTTGCCCATTTTCGTCAAGCTCAGGGACAAATTCACCGCGCAGTTAGTTTTGCCTACGCCGCCTTTGCCACTGGTTACCGCAATCGAAACTGTCATTTCTTACAACTCCACTTC
>OZSS01000134.1_pt1 | contig 32542 bp, 32 predicted proteins | sample 1779911 | NCBI WGS metagenome assembly OZSS01 (sample SAMEA2603589, study PRJEB24840) | metagenome | biome: Water; feature: Photic zone; material: Seawater sample | place: Mediterranean Sea | collected 2013-11-12 | depth 10 m
CTCCCGCAACACGCTTTGCTTCTGTACTTCTTCCGATGACAGATAATGCAGCTGTAACACAGGTTCCTACGTTAGCTCCTAAGATCAAAGCCAAACCAGCTGGAAAGGAGATTAACTGTTGGGTGGCTAGGGCAATCACAACCCCCATTGTTGCTGAGCTTGACTGTACCAAGGCCGTAAAGATAGCTGAGACCAACATCCCCAGTAGTGGATTAGCCATTTGTTGCATGAGTTCGATGAATGGTTCGTAAGTGCGCAGCGGCTTCATTGCATCACCCATTGTGTTCATTCCCACAAATAGCAATCCCAATCCAAGCACAACTCTTCCCCATTGTTTGGTCTTGTCTCCCTTACTGATCATTTGTAGGAGTACACCGCCCGCAACCAGAAACATCGAATATTTGGTGACTTTGAAGGCGACCAGCTGCGCTGTAATTGTGGTGCCAATATTTGCGCCAAGAATCAGTCCCATCGATTGAGGGAAACTCATCAAACCTGCAGCCACAAAACTTACACACATCACTGTTGTGACTGAGCTTGATTGAGTTACCGCGGTGAAAATAGTTCCTGTGATTAGGCCCCGGACACGGTCACCAGCGAGTGTAGTCAAAACTCTTTTCATTCCATCCCCAGCAAGCTGGTTCAGTGCGTCACTCATCTTCTCCATCCCATAGAGAAAGAGCCCCAGGCCACCTAGCAGGCCAATCGTGATGGTTGTCCAGTCCATTTTGTCCCCTCAAGGTTTTAAAATTGATCGATAGCTTCCTAAAAGGAAGATGCCCTTCTGCCACAGTTTTAGTGAATATACAATTATTGGATTTAAAAAATGTGATTTTTACTGAACTTTTAAATGAGAGACCCAGCAAAAACTAAACTGAGACTTGATAGGGTTTAGAGTTGAGTAGGGAAGAAATTCGCTTATTTTGGAGCAGAGGAACTTGGAAGACCATCAATGAGAAATAGACGGTCACCCAAGAAGAATTTGCGAGTTTAGTCAGAACCCAGTTTTCTAGTTTTTTAATAATTTTTTTCAAAGCAGATGTAGATCGCAGTAATGTTTCTATGAAAAAACGTTGATAGATAACTGAATTTAATCATTTTTATCCCCCTCTTAGATAGTATATGGATCCAAAGTGGATTGAAGCTTCTCAGAATTGGCTCGATGAAGTTCGGCTGCATGCCAGGAAATATTTCAGGAGTGAGCTACATGTGACAGATAAGGAGGATGCTTCACCTGTGACAATCGCTGATAAGCATATAGAAGCACTGATTCGTGAAAGAATTCGTTCAGAATTCCCAGACCATGGAATAATTGGAGAAGAGGAAGCTGATGAGAACCTGATTTCAAAATATCGATGGGTGATTGATCCAATTGATGGAACACGAAGTTTCATCACAGGGAATCCGTTATTTGGAACTTTGTTGAGCTTAGTCACTGAGGATGAATTTCTACTGGGTTTGATGGATCTCCCAATGTCCCAAGAGCGCTGGTGGGCATCCCATCAAGGAGGCTCTTACTATCAGGGTAAGCGTTGCACCACTTCCTCAAGTCAGAAGATTGAGGAATCACGATTGGTATGTACATCCCCAGCAATCTTTTCAACTAAGGAATTGAATCAATTTCAAAATTTAGCGAAATCTGTACGTGTTGAAAGATATGGTGGGGACTGCTTTAATTACGGAGCTCTGGCTTGTGGTTGGGTTGAGCTTGTAGCGGAAGCCTCTCTGCAATTTTACGATATCGCTGCGTTGGTGGTAATTATTCAGGAGGCTGGAGGTATTGTGACAGACTGGTCAGGTGATCCAATTCGAATGGGCTGGGACGGCACTGCGTTAGCAGCTGCAAATCTTGATTTGCATGGGCAGGCCCTTGAATTGCTTAATTATTCTTAGGAAGCTTGTCTGTAATTTTGAATAGTGTTGTCCAAAAAGCATTTAAAACAAACTCTGAGTTTTAGTCCGAGAAATAGGAACATTGAATGAAAAGTAAAAACTTATTTGGTGTCGTGACAATCTTCTTTGGTTTTGGCATCACAGGGTGTGATGCCCTGACTGGTGAAAGGTATCCAATTCCCTCGGGTAATTATGAAGTACCTCAAACCAAGCAGCTGCAACGTGAAGGGGATTATTTTGTTAATGAGGCCCCACAACAAAACACCATCGTGCGAATGAGACAAGAAGTTCCCTTCAACTGGAAAGAATAGAAGAATTATTTTCATGTGATTCAATTATAAAAAAGTTTTCCACCCCATTCCTACTGGGAAGCACAAACCAGCTGATCTCATCCACAAAGAATTGGAATGCCTCTGGACGAATTACAACGCATTGAAATTGCGATTGAGTTGGACAAGGGCGTTTCTTATGAAGAATTAGTACGCAAATTCTCAGCTTCAGCGTCTGAACTGAAGGACATTGAGAATCTTCTTCTTAAGAAAGATGTACCTTCGAAAAACAAAGTTCATCGTAAAAAGAAGTCTGAAACGGACAGAGGTTTGATTCTTAAAAAACTGATGAGTGGTGAACTGCCAGAAAAAATCTCTGAACACTTCGAAGTCAGTTTGAAAGTCCTCAAACGATGGGCAAAAGAAGAGGGAATTCCATGGGACAAAAGCTGGTCAGATCTAACCGCTACTGAGAAAAAGGAGATACAGGCGCTAAGAGAAGAGGGGGAATCTTGGGAGGAGATTGCAAGAGCCTACCAATTACATCTGGACGGAGAGGAATTAATTCCACAGCTTCCATATCAGACACTTACCCCCGCTGAAGTAGGTTTACTAATGGAGATATTCACTACGACGCCGAACATCTCCATCAGTGGAGCATGTCAGTTAGCTTCACAGGCGGGAATGGAATTAAATCACAAAGCTGTTGCTTCTTATAAACGAAGATGGTCACGCTTCCACCGTGCCAGCTAGGCTGTTTCAAGCTCTCTAAATGAAGATCTTCGCGTGACAGCACTCAACAGGGAGCCGATTTCATTCAGCTCTTCTAATTCTTCATCAGGTCTACTTGGCTGTGTTTTGGCAACCTCATTCAAGAGCACTGCACCCGCTGACAATCGCTTTACTGGTCGATTAGACTTCGTCACCACTTCTACTTCCAAATCATTGCGAAGCAATTTCAGCAATGAGATCACGTCTTCCACAGCCATCTTGCGCTCTGAATCGACGTGCAACTTAATATTTTGACTCATTTTGGTCCCTAGAAACTTTGGGTTGACTGGCAACCATCCATAGCTTCCATCGGGACATCCTGTCCAGATTGTATTGAACCTTTTCAGGTTCTAGGTCTGATGACCTTATAATAGTACTACAATTGACATACCATAGGCGAATAAATTTTTTGCAAGTCACAAATGTTTTCTGATCAATAAATCTTAAAATCTACTATTGAGTCAGTAATTGTTTCAAAGTCTTCCTGAAAAATTGTTGTTTGAGAAAGAATATAACGGAGTTCCTGTACAAGTCTGGGAAAAGCTCGATAGAAGAGAGATGCGCTTCGGTAATTTGATTGTTCAAAGCGCTTATTCCACCCTGCAACCGGATTGTCTGCTGCTACGCTATACTAGGCAAATGCTAGCGGCAATTGCTTTAGTACCGCAACTAGAAAATGTGCTTCATATTGGTTTGGGTGGTGGATCTGTAGCAAATTTTCTCTTTCATCATTTTCCAAAAATTCAGCAAACTGCGATTGAAATCAACCCGCTGGTGATCGATGCTGCATATGAACACTTTGGGCTTGCTAAAGATTCCAGGCTCAAGGTGCTGGCTATGGATGTGACCAAGAGTATCAACGATTTGACCGGTCCCTATGACCTGATTTTTCTTGATGCTTTCGATCATTCTGGTGCCTCGAGTTGCTTTGATTCTACAAGCCTCTTACTTCAACTACAGGACTTACTCTCTGTAGACGGATGGTTGGTGGGCAATTTTTGGAATCAGTTTAGACTCTTCTCACTTCAAAAGGAACTCTGGCATGGGCTCTGTGGTCAGCTAATTGAGGCAAAAACCGGAGTGATGACGAATTCCATTCTGTATGGACACACTCAATCAAATCAGATTCTGTTATCCACTGTTCAGAAAAGAGCTCAAGAACTGGAATCAACTCTTCCCCTTCGACTTCTCCCCCTAGTAAAGCGGTTTAAGAATTTAGAGCATTCTGTTGAACCAACGCTTTTAGGTCGTTAATTTTTCCATCAAATCTTCGTCAATAAATGAAATTTCACAAATATCATGCGCTTGGCAACGACTATCTGGTCTTAGATCCAAATGATTTTGATGCAGTTCCTTCACCTAAGGCAATTCGTCGAATCTGTCACCGAAACCTTGGAATTGGTTCAGATGGAATATTGTGGGGACCGTTCAATCATGAAGAGGGGAAAGAAAATTTTAACCTTAGAATTTTTAATCCGGATGGGAGCGAGGCGGAAAAGAGCGGAAATGGTCTTAGGATCTTTTGTCGCTATCTTTGGGATCAGCATCTAGTTGCTTCAAATGCTAGTTTTCTGGTCAATACAAAAGGGGGAGTAGTTGAGGCAACGGTACATCCTGATGGTCAAGAAGTGACTGTTTCAATGGGAAAAGTCTCATTTGCCAGTGATTTGATTCCTGTGAAGGGAGATTCAAGAGAAGTTTTGCAGGAAGAATTACAGATTGGAGATCAGGTTTTTGAATTCAGCGCCGCCACGATTGGTAATCCTCACTGTGTGATCCGAACAGAACTAACTAGTCCGGAAATGGCTAAAAAATTTGGGCCCATGATTGAGAACAACCCAATCTTTCCAAATCGAACGAATGTTCAGTTTTTGAAGATTCTAGATCGTAAAAATATCAAATTGGAAATTTGGGAAAGAGGTGCTGGGTATACTCTAGCTTCTGGAAGTAGTTCAAGTGCAGCCGCAGCAGTTGCCAGAAAACTGGATTGGTGTGATGGGGAATTAACAGTACATATGCCCGGGGGAACCCTCCAAATTATTGTTCAGGCAGATTTTCAAATAATCATGAGGGGAGGAGTGAAAAGGGTCTTCGCAGGGGAAGCAGATGCAGAACTCTTCTCGTATGAGTTTCTGGAGAACAGAGCATGAGTGGTCCCAAGCTAACCGAATCGGGAAATCTGGAGGAGTTTCTCAAGCGTGCTTCCGCTGAAATAGAACGTGCAACGCTTGAGGTTCTTCCAACAAAAGAACCATACAAAGAGCTATATTCTCTTCAAAAGGACTATCCCTTACGGGGAGGAAAGAGATTTAGGTCCGCCTTACTCCTGTTATGCGCTGAGTGGTTCGGAGCATCCTACGAAGACGCACTTCCTTCTGCAGTGGCACTTGAACTATTTCATAACTTTGCATTGATTCATGATGACATTGAGGATTCCTCCTTGTTTAGGCGTGGGAAACCAACACTGCATCAGCTTCACGGAATTCCGTTGGCCATCAATGCCGGCGACAGTTTATTTGGAATGGTATATGAGATTTTGTTGACTAATCGGGAGAGATTTGGTGATCAAAAAGCCTTGGGCATCATCAGTTTATTCAATCAAGTTTTCAGAGCCACTTTTGAGGGTCAGGCCTACGATATTGGTTGGGTTGCCAACAATCATTTTCCCACAAGAGAAGAATACTTTGAAATGATTCGAAGAAAGACTGGTATCTACTCTGGTAAAGGTCCATGTCAGCTGGGAGCACTGATTGCAGATGCACCTTCAGACATTTTTGAAAAAGTAGGCGACTTTGGGGAGGCTCTGGGTATCGGCTTTCAGATGAGAGATGACTTATTAAACCTAGAAGAGGATGCTGGGGAATCGAAAGAATATGGAAAGGAGCGAGGGGGTGACATCCGAGAGGGTAAACGAACCTTGATTACGATTCATATGTTGGAAAATCTTAAATCCAAAGATACAGAAAAATTAAAGACCATCCTTCTGAAACCTGCCGAGGAAACTTTGGATGATGATGTTGAGTGGGTTATTGAAAAAGCGCATCGGCTTGGATCACTAAGAAATACAGAAAATTTATGTGAACAATTTGCTTTAGATTCAAGAACTAGACTGAATCAGTTTCAAGGTGACTTTACAACTAAAATAGTCTTAGAGCTTATCGATTTTACAATCTTAAAACGAAAAAAATAACTCCTAAAAAAGTTTTAATTACAATATATTGATCGTTATTCAATACCAATAGTTGACTTAAAGATTTCTGTAATGGTCCATGTAATTGTTTTGTTACAAGGAAAGGAGACCTCTCTTTCATATTCGATCAGTTGAAGATTTTTCATGAAATCAACCCTGATTTTGAAATCAGTATCACATGATTCCATTACAAAATAAAATTTTTCCCCAGACAAAAGCCCGTCAGACTGCGTGATTGGGGAAAACTTATTTTCACTCCATTTACCATCTTCTGCAACTCGAAACCCAACAATTGTCTGCTCTGAGGAATTTACTAAAATCAAATTTGCAGTACTTTTAACATCTCCACCATCTTGATAAGCACATCCAGAAAATGAAAAAATAGATGTATATATTAATAATATTATTGTTTGATTTTTTTTAAAAATCATTTTTAGAAAAATTCTATTCAGTTTTATCATATTCAACCTAATTTATTATGATGGTTTACTGATATTTTTTTTGTATTCAATAATTTTTGCAAATCAGATAACTCTTCCTTCTAAAAAATCAGATAATCTTACTTATACAGTTTTGGAAAAACTGATACCTCGAATGGATGAACTATTAATCCAGGTGCTCAGGTCCATGCTCTTGGTATAATTGATGTGCCAGTGGAATTAATTCCAAGTGGTAAACTGTTCACATTCATCTACCAAGACCAGAGATTGAATGCTGATTTTACAAATTCTGAAATATTCCGGTCGAGTAAAGAATTAGGATTCAAGCCCTCTCCGGTCAGTTGAATCGGTAAGTGGAGCAGGACTTTGTTCGGGATTTTACGACCAGTCATCAGGAACCCCACTCAACTTTCAACCTGACCAAATTCTTCCAAAACTACGCATGTTTTCAGAAGGGGAGGCGTTTTCAAATTTTTCTGTAGCCTTCAATGAAGGTACTTCACCCCAACTATGCGTCAATGGTCTCGAATTTTCCAGATCCTACGAATTCAATCTTTTGCAAGGACTAAGCTATAAAACCTGTCCGGCTTGCCCAAGTAAGGTTTTATCTGAGCCCATCAAATTCTATGGTCAAACCCAATCAAGGCAACCAAAAATTAAGCTGGATCCATCCAAAACGATTATCCCCCTTGTGTCAAAGAACAATTCCCTGATTGGCTTTGGATCTTAAAGAGTTTGAAAAGAAAGAGGCACTCTAGCCAGTCGATTTGAGAATGTGAATCAAGCTGCTTGCAAAAAGCTGCTTGTTGATCCTCTGGATCAAGCCTGGTTGAGAAGCGAAGATTTAGAGATAGCTGTCAGAGGGAAATCTAACTTAATAGAATGGTTTGTAAATTGCGAAACAACGAAACTGAACAAAGACAGTGTAAGACTGGAGGAAGAAGGTTCTCATAAAATTACTGCCTGTACCAGCGAGTTTGAGGAGACCGTCTCAATTTTTGTTGAGGTAAAGGGAAGGCCTTGAGGCTTCCCAAGTTTGTTCAGAAAAAAGCCATTGTTCTAATTTCGATGCTTTCTCGTTGCTGAGGGCTGGCTGGAGAATTTGGATCTTCGAAGGCGCTATGCCCAGTAAATCGTGCTCGTCCATCAGTCTCTGAGTCATAGGTCTTCAGAAGAATAGCATGCTTCGATTCCATCCAAGGGAAATAATACCACTCGTGGTTAGGAGAATGTCGTAGCACAAAAATCTCCCCTGTCCGTTCCCGATACTTCAACTTCATTGTAAGGAAGTCCTCATCTGTGGAAGTTCTGGCATCACACATGGCCAAAGGAAGTTCTTCCACCTTTTCACAGAATGGTTTCCAAACATTGAAAAATGCGACTCGTCCTTTGAGTAATTCCTCGGCCTCATCTTTCATGATATCTCGGACTCTTTGTGGTCCGGAACTAGGAGTGTAGTCACTATGAACCAAGAGGACTGCAGGTCGATTGACCACAGACTTTTCGTCTTGGACGTTCCCTTCCATCTGCTCCTTTGACATCCTTCTGCGAATCGTATGGTCAAAAACCACGACTCGTTTTGCCCCGGTATGCTCTTTCACAAAGTCGATTACTTGTGGATAGAATCCATCGACGACCAGTTGATCATCATGAAAACCTCTGAAATCATCTATGAATTCGTGTAATTCGAATCCAATTTCATCCACAGAAAACTGGTTAGCCATGGGCCAACCATTTTGAACTTCCACATCGTGTACATCGGTTCCAGGCGGGTTCATCTCTACTTCCTCTTCAGGCACATAGAAGTAGTAGGATGGCTCCTTACCGTTATCAACTGTGTAATTGATTTGACCCAGTACTTTAGCGGGGGATTCTGGAATGTTGGGCATGGTTCACCGTGAGTAATCGACTTTTATGAAAATTATCAAATCAGCTGAGAGTAAATCCCTCTCCAACGTGAGTTTCTTTCCAGGCTGGAAGTTGCTCCACGTTCTGGGTCATCCAGCGTCGAATGTTTGCATGCTGATCCAAAGGCAGTTTTTGCCACCCATGAAGGTGCATTGGTGCAGCGCAGGCAATATCGGCGATGGTCGGGCCATTTCCAGCAATCCACTCATTTTGCCCAAGACGATTGTCAAGAATCCCAGCCAACTTATGGAACTTGGGGTCTTGATCTTCTAGAATTTTTGGATCGGGGCTCGAATCCAAGACGGGCTTCACGCAATTTTCAACCACGTAGACGTAACAGGACCCGAACCATGCGGATGCCTCCCAGAGTAACCACCTGTTGATATCAGCCCGGATTTTCAAATCAGTCGGGTAAAATTCCGACTTGCCGTACTTGTCTGCGGCATATTGCAACAAGCTGTTGGACTCCCACAATACCAAATCGTCATCAACTAAGGCAGGCAGAGCTGCATTTGGATTGATTTTGATGAAGTCCTCATTCAATTGCTCCGACTTAAAATAATCTACGTGGATTCGTTCATAGGGAATGCCCATCAGTTTGAATCCCGCGAGAACTTTTCGACAGTTGACCGTGATCGGATCTGCATAAAGTTTCATGTTGCTCTCCCTTACATCATTTGGGGTAAATCTGATACCAGATGGCATGCGAAAAACAATTTAATGCACTTTCCTAGAATTATGTCAATGCCATAGATGTGAAAAATCATCTCAATCAATTTGTAACCTGAATTGGAAAGCTAAACAAGCTATCTGACCAATTGATAAACTGTACGTTTTATGGGCCAAAAAATTTCAGATGAGTTCGAGATCTACTGAAAAGAGGCTGAGATTTATTCTTTTGAAAAAATTTTGCTCCATCCCTAAATTTCCTCAAAACGGGAACTTTTAACCCTGAATCAAAATTGTGTTCTGTGGCGGATGTTTTCAAGCATTAGCATTTAGGTCAATTGCCTGACGCAGAAAATCAGCTTGTCATCATCGATTTGGTAAAAATCTGGCAGCCGAGCCATCAATTCAGCACCCTGTCGCTGGTAAAATCGTTGTGCAGAGAGATAATTATCCCGGCTTGATGTCTCTATGAAAACTTGTCGACCGCCTTGAGAAAAAATCTGCTGGATGCTCTCCTTGAAAAGCAAAGTTCCGAATCCAGCACCTTGGAAGTCTGGTGCAACAGCCAGCCAATAAAGATCGTAACTTCCGACAGAACCTGGAATGGGTCCCCAACAAGCAAATGCCCCTAAAAGATCGGCTTTTTCTAACAGCAGAAACTCATAACCGCTGGACACACCTTTGTTGAGATGCTCCTGAACAAGTTCAGTAGCGATTTCAATCTCATCCTCACGAAAGTTTCCACATTCCTGAACCAAATCGGTGATCTTGCCGACGTCATCAGAATTCAAAACTTTTCGCCACGTCCATCCTTGGGGTTTTTTGCTATCAGGGCTTTAAGCATTTTTCTGAGTGATGACGGGAAAATGGAAGTTTGAGGAATTTCTAAGCCCAGCTTCAACAAGCTGTTCAATCAGCTCTTGGAAACTGATTCCTGCTTGATCTGCCGAGGCTGAGAAGCCTGCACCAGGGCTTAGACACGGGTTGGCATTAACCTCAAGGATTCTAGGCTGACCCCCTTCATCAAGGCGAAAGTCAACCCGAGCAGCTCCATTCAGGCTGAAAAGGTTCCAGCATCGAAGCGATAACTCTTCAAGTTGTTCAAATAATTGAGAATTGAAGCATTTTTGGGGAAATCTTCTCGGTGTTCGAAGGAAGGCTTCACTTTCAGTGTTCCACTTAGCGGCATAATCTACCAAACGGATCTCGTTGCCCTCGAACCCTTCAAACTCGATCTTTGCGACAGGCAAGACTTTGGGGCCTTTAAGAGTTTCAAGAATTGAAACGTTGAATTCCCTCCCTGGGAGATATTGTTCGGCAAACCAGTTACCTCCCAATGAGGCACTTATAGAGGATATCTTTTGGGCTACCTTGGAACTATCCACGACCGATGTTTGATCAATGCCAAAAGATGCATGCTCGTCAACAGACTTAACAATCCATAATGGAGTAGACTTCGTTAGTAGGGGCGTCTCTCCAAAGATGGGAGCCTGCGGGACACAGGCGTTTTGAAGAACCTTGCGACTAGTAAGCTTGTTGCTTGAAAGTCTAAGTGCGCTACTACTACAACAGTTATGCGGAAGCCCGAAGTCTTCAAAGAAAGCTGTTACGGTCGGAACAAATGTGGCAAGCCCGTTAATTGACTCGACTAGATTGAATACCAGATCTGGATTGATCCTTCTTAGAAAAGAGTCCACCAATCCAAGATTTAGAGTCAGTGCAAGCAGATGAACTTCATGGCCAGAAGATCTGAGCACTGACTGAATGGAATCGACTTGATTCAAAGTGTCCTGTTGGTCTGGAGAGGGGTTTAGTCCCACCTCTCCATAAGCCAAGACAATTCTCAGCGCTTTCACAATGCTTTTCTGAACCTCAGACTTCGAGAGCGGAACGGACGCAACCTGGGTAGACCATGAGGGATTTTTCTGTTTGGCAAATCTGTTAAAAATTCATCAAGAATCTTTCCGATCAAATCGGCATAACTCAACCCTACCATGCCAGCTAAAATGACCAGATCAGAACGTTCAGGGTGTAATCCTGCTAAGGAATTTACTTCAATAAAATGAGGTTTCCCAAATTCATTGGAGCGAATATCTACTCTCCCCCCATCCCGACAACCAAGAGCCTGCCAAGCTTGAAGAGCAACTTCACCTGCCCGTTTTGCTTCAGCATCATCTGCTAGGCTATATTGAATTCTTGCTTCGTAGTGCTCCTTGTTTTCGTAAGAATAGCCAAAGGATTCTGCTGATTCCTTAAACGTGACTTCCATCACCCCGATTACCTGACTTCTTTTGCCCTGCCCCAATATTCCGACCGTGAATTCCCTGCCTGACAGATAGTGTTCCACCAAGACAGGCTGAGAGTACTTTTGCCAAAGTTTTTGGGTTTGCAGAGTCAACCCTTCAAGATCCTCGACAAAAGAATGGGCACTAATTGCTTTGCCAGTTCCTTCAGCCAGCGGTTTCGCAAAAACGGGGAACGGAAGTGAGAATTCTTCAAGATCACCAGGATTTCTCAAAACTCTGTAATCGGCTGTGGGAATTCCAGCGTCTCGGATAATCCTTTTTGTAACTGCCTTGTCAAGCGTGAGCGAAAGAATCGTTGGGTCAGAGAAAACACAGGGGATTCCATACCCCTCCAAAAGAGCAGGAATCTGTGCTTCCCTTGCAATTCCCGAGATTCCCTCAGCGATACTGAAGACATAATCCCATCGTTTACCCCTTGCTAACTTGTTGACGAGGGACTGCAAATGGCCAATGCGTTCAACTTGCTCTCCCCTAGTTCTCAAGACAAATTCAAGGGCATCAATTGTTTCAGGGGCATCAAATTCAGCGGTTTGCTCTGCACTAAATCCAGCATCTAAGTAATCCTGGCGCAGATCATAACAAAGACCTACGCGCATGGGACACCTCCTTCACCATAAGTGTCTGTGTGGACTGATCCATTCATAACTATTTCGCTCGGAAGATTATCAGCTGTGAAGATTCGATCTTCTGCCAAAGTGCCATCTGGATCAGGATACCGATGCTGATGACCTGCGAAATTATTGAAAACGAGATCACCTCCCTCCCGACCCAATAAATACTCTGGAAGCAATGGAATTTTCCCTCCACCACCAGGTGCATCAATCACGAAAGTTGGAACTGCATAGCCCGTTGTATGTCCACGTAGCCCTTTGATGATTTCCAAACCTTTTTCGACAGGGGTTCTGAAATGTGCAGAACCTTTGATTGGGTCACATTGGAACAGGTAGTAAGGCCGAACACGATTCTTCAGCAAACCATGAAACAAGTTTTTCAGTGTCTCTACTGAGTCATTGATCCCAGCAAGCAGCACAGTCTGGCTCCCGAGTGGAAGTCCTGCATCTGCTAGTCTGGCGGTGGATCTTTTGACTTCAGGAGTGAGCTCAGTCGGATGGGTGAAGTGAAGACTCATCCATGGTTTGTGCTTCCGAAGGATCTTGACCAAATCCTTAGTGATCCTCTGGGGTAGGACGATCGGCACTTTGTACCAATCCTCATAAATTCTATATGTTTGATAGAGCGAAGTTGGGTCAGTAACCAATCGAGTCGGTCATCTGGGAGTGTGAGTGGGTCTCCACCGCTTAGCAAAACATCCCTGACCTCCTTGTGACTTCGCAGGTAATTCAGGGCTGCGTTCCATCTTTCGGTTCCAAAACGATACTTCCCTGTGCTGCCAACCATGCGTGAACGGGTACAATAACGGCAGTACGTTGAACAAAACCCTGTTGAAAGAAACAGAACTCGGTCAGGATAACGGTGAACTAGTCCTTCAACGACAGTACTGCCATCTTCCCCTAGAGGATCATCGTCTTCACCATAACTTCTGATAAATTCCTGGCCTACCTGTACATGCGTTCTTCGCAGAGGATCCTGAGAATCAGTCCTGCTCATCAAACTGGCATAATAGGGAGTGATCCCAACAGGCAAAGAGTCTCGATGTTGTGAAGCAGCTTCTCTCTCATCTTCACTCAACTCGAAAATCCGCTCCAAATCCTTCAATGAGCGAATTCTGTTTTTTAACTGCCACTGCCAGTCATTCCATTGTTCAGCTGAGGTTCCTGGCCAAAAGTTCGTGTAGAAAATTTTGGAAGATGGGGAGATAGGAAAGCTGTAAACTTTTTTGGGCTTGAATGGGAATTGAAAATTAAGGCTGGTTGAAGGAAGGGATGGTGAGATTGTTTGGCCATTTGAACAGGCCTGAAAGCCAGAGGATGGAGGTTCCTCTTTTTCGCTAACATGAATCAAATCAGCCAACGGAATTTCACTGCGAGCCAGGCCATTTCCAGGCCGACTGGTCAAACTGGTATTTTTCATTCGATTTCCTTGGAAAATCAGTTAATTGAAAGATCTGAAAATAAGAGGAATTATTTAATAATTCCCCTCCTGATTGCGATTATTTCAAAAGTTCAAATTTGCGCAACAAAATTTATTAGAGACCAAAAAATTAAACTCTCTCGAAGATCGCAGCAATGCCTTGTCCTCCTCCGATGCACATTGAAACAAGTCCATATCGACCTTGAATTCTCTTCAATTCATAGAGAAGTTTGACCGTGATCAAGCAGCCTGTGGCCCCAATTGGATGTCCCAGAGAAATACCACTACCGTTGGGATTAGTACGATCCATTGGTAGATTCAGATCTCGAGCTACTGCCAAAGCTTGCGCTGCAAAGGCTTCATTCAACTCAATCACATCCATATCTTTGACAGTTAACCCTGTGCTCTCCAGACATTTTTGAATCGCAGGAACAGGCCCAATACCCATGTATTTAGGATCAACACCGGAGTGTGCATACCCAACAAGTCGGCCCAGGATTTCTTTACTCCCTTTTTCTGCTTTGGAACGTTCCATCAGGATGATTGCAGATGCGGCGTCGTTTAGACCAGAGGCGTTACCCGCAGTCACACTCCCGTCCTCTTTGAAGACAGTTCTCAGCTTAGCCATGCTTTCAGTGGTGGCATCACTGCGAATATGTTCATCCTTCTCAAAAGAGATCATCTGTCTTCTTTGCTTGATCGAAATTGGTAAGATCTGCCTTTTGAAGTATCCTTCTTTAGTAGCCCTGTGGGCCCTTTGATGGCTTTCCACAGCCAGTTGATCTTGCTCTTCTCTTGAAATTTCCCATCGGCTTGCCACATTTTCTGCAGTCACTCCCATATGGCAACTATCAAATGGGTCAGAGAGGGCTGCAACCATCGCATCAATGACTTGCCCGTCATTCATTCTTTGTCCCCATCTCATGCCTGGAAGCCAGTATTGGGATCGGCTCATCGATTCTGCACCTCCTCCCAGAGCAACGTCTGTATCGCCGCAAAGAATTGATTGAGCTGCACAGACGATTGCCTGAAGACCGCTTCCACAAAGACGGTTCAGAGTGTAGGCAGGAGTTTCGATCGGAATACCTCCTTTGACAGCTGCATAGCGGGAAAGGTACATGTCCCGTGGATCGGTATGAATCACATTGCCCATCACTACTTGTCCAATTTTAGATGCGTCAACGTCAGCTCGCTTGATAGCCTCTGCTACAACAGATGCCGCAAGATCTACCAAAGGAAAATCCTTGAGACTGCCGCCGTAATCACCGATTGCAGTTCGAACTCCGCTAACGACTACGACTTCTCTTAAAGCACCCATGAATTTCTCCTGATTAAGATGTCTTTTTTAGGAAGGCTTTTCTTGAAATGTTGATTTCAGCTTGAATCAAGAAGTCAACTGTCTAGCAACTTGGGGTAAGCTACAATTTGCTTCGCTATAAAAAACTATTTTTCGAATAAGAACTGCAGCATGGTCTGGGATTCAATTTTAGCCGATTGGGGACATTGGGGTTTATTTCTGAGCGCGTTTCTTTCGGCCACCCTCCTGCCAGGAAGCTCCGAGGTCTTGCTTGCGGGGCTACTGCTTTCTGGGACTCATTCCGAATTGAAACTCTTGTTTTGGGCGACACTTGGAAATGTGCTTGGTTCCCTATTGAACAGGGAATTTGGGGCAGGGATTCTACGAGGGCGGGGAGCTAAGTGGTTGGGGATCACTCAGCAAACATGGTCACAAACTGAAGGCTGGTTTCAAAAATATGGGCAGTGGAGCTTGCTACTGGCCTGGTTGCCTGTCATCGGAGATCCTTTGACCATTGTCGCTGGGACCTTGGGCATTTCAAGAGCTCGCTTTCTCATTCTAGTGACTCTTGGAAAGGCTGCACGCTATTGGATCCTCATCTATATGGTGGAACTTGGTTCATCCTCATAATTGCTTCTAAAATCAACTTCAACTCCTGAAGCAGTTCGACTGCTAACATGAACTAAACAATGGACCAGTAATCTCGGGCGTAGAGCAAACTCTTCAGTGAACGAAGAGTTGAGATTTGCCATCAGGCAATCTGAATTCGAAACCCTCGACAAGAGATTCATATGTCCTTTAAATGGTTCGTGGCAACCCTCGCCTTGACCCTGGGAACTTCCGGTGCTGTCCAAGCAGCTAAAAATTTCAACAGAATTTCATCCTTTCCGACTTACCTCAACATGGCAACTGGTGAGGACACCAAACAAGAAAGTTCTGCTGAGATCATTTCGGCTTCAGCTGATGGAAATATTCTTGTCTACACTGATAGCCCGCTTGGGGTCATTGGGATGATTGATATTCAAGATCCACTTGACCCAAAGGCTTTGGGCAATCTCAAAATGCAGGGAGAACCTACTGCCGTCTCAGTGATTGGGAATACTGCTTTCGTGGCAGTTAACACTTCTGAGAGCTTCAAGAATCCCTCTGGTAATGTTCATGTGATTGACTTGAAATCCCAAAAAGAGATCAATCGATGTGAACTGGGCGGTCAACCTGACAGCACTGCTTCCGCCCCTGATGGATCATTCATCTCAATAGCCATCGAAAATGAAAGAGATGAGGACCTGGGGGATGGAAGAATTCCTCAGATGCCGGCGGGTGATCTAGTGATGATCTCTGTTCGTGATGGTAACCTCGTTTGTGGTTCCATGAAGCGGGTTAACTTGACAGGCTTGGCAAGTATTGGAGCGGAAGATCCTGAACCGGAATTTGTAGACATCAACGATCTCGGTGAAACCGTGTTGACCCTTCAAGAAAACAATCATATCACCGTGGTGGATCGAGATGGGAAAATCATCTCAAATTTCAGCGCAGGAGCTACGGACCTTGAAAAGATTGATGTTCTGGATGAACGGGGTGCTCTTATTTTTAATGGCTCGCAGAAAAATAGACTTCGAGAACCTGATGGTATCCAGTGGCTAAACAATGACTTGTTCGCGATCGCCAACGAAGGTGATATGGATGGGGGCAGTCGTGGATTCACAGTCTTCAAGAGGGATGGGACACTCGTTTATGAAAGTGGAGCTAAGTTTGAGCAAGCTTTGATTGAGATTGGCCACTATCCAGACAAACGTTCAGATGCTAAGGGAGTAGAGCCGGAAGGGATGGAATTCGCCTCTTTTGATGGTACTCCTTTCATGTTCCTGCTCTCTGAAAGAGGTTCGGTAGTCGGGGTTTACGACATGAGCGTGCCGAGCAATCCTGTGCTGAAACAGCTGCTTCCCTCAGGACTTTCTCCTGAAGGGGCGATTGCCCTTCCAAAGAGAAATCTTTTTGCAACAGCCAACGAAGTTGATTTGGTTGAAGATGGCGGGGTGAGAGCGCATGTGATGATCTATGAGTATCAGGACGCTCCAGCTACCTACCCTACCTTGACATCCGCTGGTGCTTCAGAGTTGATCGGTTGGGGTGCCATTTCTGGAATGGTTGCCAAATCTGACGGGATGATCTATGCCGTAAACGACAGTTTTTATGGTTATCAACCCACCATATTCGTGATTGATCCAAGCTCAAAGCCAGCACGGATTGTTAAGCGAATCCCCATCACTCGTGCTGGATATCCGGCCCAAAAACTAGATCTTGAGGGTATAACAACTGATGGCAAAGATGGGTTTTGGGTAGCATCGGAAGGTAGAACAGATCGCATGATTCCTCATGGCCTTTACCATGTAAATGCGAAAGGCGAGATCAAAAAGGAAGTCTCTCTGCCTCCTCAATTGCTGAATGTAGAAAAACGCTTTGGGTTTGAAGGAATTACCCGTGTTGGTAACAGACTGTGGATGGTCACTCAGCGCGAATGGCAAGATGATCCAAAAGATCATGTGAAGTTAGTGTCTTACAACACGGATTCTGGGGAATGGGGGGCTGTTTACTACAAAAAGGCCAAGCCAAGCAAAGGCTGGGTGGGCATGTCTGAGATTGTTGCCCATGGAGATTTTTTCTACGTGATCGAACGTGATAACCAGATTGGGGATGCCGCAATCACGAAAAAAATCTATCGGATTCCTGCCAGTGAGATGGTCCCACAACTACTAAACAGCTCAAAGTTACCGGTCGTCTCCAAAGAATTAGTGAAAGACTTGATCCCTGATTTAAAGCAGTTTGGAGGATTTGTTGTGGATAAGATTGAGGGACTTGCCATCAATGAGGGTGGAGAGATGTTTGTTTCTACTGATAATGACGGGGTAGACGATAGTTCGGGAGAAACATTCTTCTGGTCAATCGGCAAGATTCATTAAGTAGGCGATTTAAACGAAATTTGGAGAGGACCCAATGAGAGAACTTTTGGTTCCTCTCCAATTCATTTCATCAAAAATCGCTGTCAGGAGGGCTGTCAGGATCGAATCCTTCGATATCCATTCCCAACGAAAGATTCATCTGAATGAGGATTGCTTTGATTTCATTCAATGATTTTCGACCAAAGTTCTTCATTTGAAGCAGTTCATTTTCATTTCGTTGAACCAATTCTCCGATGAAGTCAATCTTGGCATTTTGAAGGCAATTGATCGAGCGCACTGAAAGCTCCAACTCACTCACAGGACGATACAAGTCTGGAGACAGTGGCACTGGCTCTTCTGTGACCTGGCGATTCATGGGGATTGCGGAAATGTTTTCATCAAAATGGATGAAAAGCCCCAACTGTTTTCTTAAGACCCAAGCCGCCCTAGCCAGACTATCCTGGGGGCTGATTGTCCCAGAAGTCCAGATTTCAAAGATTAGGCGATCGTAATCAGTCCTCTGATCTACGCGGGCGTTTTCAACCTCGTATCGAATCTCTCGAATTGGAGAATGGTAAGAATCTAGATACAGCGTTCCTTTGGGCAATTTCAGCTTCTCATTCTCTTCAGCGGTTACATATCCTCGGCCTTTGTTGACATACAATTTCAATTGTAGGCCAACGCCCTTTTCCAGTTGGATAATTTCTTTATTTGGATTGCGGACTTTGATTTCACCATTTGCAGCCAGGTCACTCCCCACCAATTTACCACCTGGAGCAATTGTGAGATCAAGCTCAATCATCCCATCATCCTGATGGTTGACCTCAACTTCCTTTAAATTCAATAGTAAATTCATCAATCCACCTTGAACCCCCTTAAGTTCATCTGTGGACTTTTTCACTCCATCAATCTTCACAGCCACAATTGCACTCCCATTCATGGAAACAAGTAGGGTTTTGCGCAGTGAATGGCCCAGAGTGACAGCGTACCCTTGCTCTAGTGGTTCAATCGTGAATCTTCCATAGGAAGAAGTGAGAGTTCGGTGATCAACCCGCATTCTGCTTGGCATCGCAAGGTTGGTCCAATTCTGAACATATATTTCAGGTGCTTGATGGCTCTGGGGCAGGCTGACCTCAGACAAAAGCTTGAGGTTGCTCATATTTCTCCGTAAGGCAAAGGCGGAAAGAAAATGAAGCCGATTCATTGCAAAACTTGTTTGGGGCGCCAGTTCGGTGTAAAAATGCTTTGCATTGAGTTCAGCTTTCGTGATGAAAGCGAGTTTATCTCCGTAAGGGATTTAACTGAATGTGTGGGAAGATAAACATTACAATATAAATTCATTTATTTAGTCTGTCAAGAAGATGAAAAACTGACAGAAAGTCTATCCAATCTTAAAAACTCTCTTCAAGGAGGAAGTCCATGCCAATCGAATCAGCAAGGGTAGCATACAGTGCTGGCTCAACAGTAATGAAGAGCTTTATTTCAAAACCAGAAAAGGCAGAATTTTCCTTTCCAGGAGTAATGGTTTTCCCTGAATGGTGGGGTCTCACAGAATATCTTGAACTCAGAACCAAACAATTGGCTGAGCTTGGTTATGTGGCAATGGCTGTTGATATGTATGGGGAAGGTAAAATCGCATCCGATCCAGCAGAGGCTGGTTCATTGATGAATGGAGTCCTCAGCAAAATGGAGGATGGTGAAGCAAGAGTACTTGCCGCATTGGACTTTCTGAAAAGTCAGTCTGAAGTAGATGCTAACCGATTAGGGGCAATCGGATATTGTTTCGGAGGAGCAATAGTCTTACATGGAGCTAGAAAAGGTTGGCCACTTCGTGCAGTCGCAAGTTTCCATGGCGCTTTGGGGGCCAATCATCAGGCGGAATCAGGAGATGTTCATACAAAAATTCTGGTTTGTCACGGGGAAGCGGATGCAATGGTAACTTCTGAAAATGTTCAGGAATTTAGCAGAGAAATGGATCGTCTCGGTGCTGATTATGTAATCAAAACCTACCCTGATGCACTTCATGGTTTCACAAATCCAGCTACTACAGCGCTAGGACAAAAATATGGGATCCCCGTTGGTTACAATGAATCAGCTGACCGACAGTCATGGGAGGAACTCAAAGATTTTCTGAGCGAGCACTTATAAATGTGTTTTCTGAGCGGGCCAATAAGGTTTTACTTGCATGGTGGTCCGATGGTTTCTCTTTCAATCAGTAGTGTTTCTAAGACTTTGCTTTGATCATTCTTTGATTTCATTTCACCAAGAACCCCCATAATCATCTCACAGGCAATTTTTCCTGCCTCGGTAGTTTCATTCGATACACTGGTTAACGGAGGATTTGTGAAAGGGGAAATTGAGTTGTCACATCCAACGATACTGAAAGAGTCTGGCACTGCCAAGGACCGTGAATCCAATTCAGTCATAATTCCGTGAGCAATCAGGTCATTGAACGCAATTGCTCCTGTTACTCCGCTTTTTATCATCTGATCTACCACGGCTTGACCTGATTCCAATGAGGGTTTTTCAGTAGGAATGATGACGAGCCGTAAGCCAAGTTCATTTGTCACCTCAGAAATTGCTGCCTGCCTTTGCTTATTTGTCCATGTCACAGATGGCCCACTCAAGTAAGCGATTTCTTGATGACCCTGATGGGCTAACAACCTTACCGCTTGCTTCAAACTTGACCCAGCATCAATCAATACCCTTGGAATACCCGAAACATCACGGTTTACCAGAACTATTGGGATTTTTTCTGCTAACCCTTCTAAACGCTCTTCTGGCATTCGCGAGGAAATTAAAATGACCCCCTCCACTTTCCCGGCAAATCTTTCGATCAGTTTTTCTTCCTTCACTCCGCTTTCTTCAAAATCAGCCAAGAATACGCAGTAATCCAAATTTTCTGCTGCTAATTGTGCGGATCGAATCATCGGTGGAAAATAGGGGTTTGCCACATCCGGCACCAAGAAAGCAATGTTCCCTGTTTTTCCAGTACTCAATGCTCTTGCACTGGAATTTGGAACGTAACCTAGTTCTTCCGCAACTCTTTTGATCCGTAAAACAGTCGTTGAGCTCAAGAGCTCAGGCCTGGTAAATGCCCGGGAAACGCTAGAGCGGGCGACACCAGCTCGTTCAGCAATTTGAGAAATTGTAGGGACCCTAGACTTTGTAGACATCTGTCCTTTGATTTGGGGCAAAATTTCCCCCCCATAATATTTCTCTTCTTTCGCAAGTCAAACTGTTGACATGCAACCGGTTGCAGGGTATGGTTCGACGCTTTCTAGATATCTCCGTCTCAATTTTTCAGTTAATTGGCATTTGATGGCAAACAAACAAAAGGTTGGTCTGATCGGCTTGGGTGACATGGGAAGCGGGATGGCCAAGAATCTGATCCAGAATGGTTTCCAAACCTTTGGCTATGATCTGAGCGTCCAGCGTTTGGAAGCTTTTAAAGCGCTTGGTGGAAATGCCGTCGCTGATCCCCATGAAATGGGTTCTTCAGTGGATGCAGTCTTCATCATGGTGATGAACGGTGGGCAGGTGGAAGATGTGATCTTTGGAGAACGAGGTCTGATTCATTCCATGAAACCTGGCTCAGGGATCATCGTTACAGCCACCATCAAGGCTTCTGAAATTCGTGCAGTCTCAAGGCAACTAGAAGGAAGCAACATCCTCTTGATTGATTCTCCTGTCAGTGGAGGATTCCCTGGGGCACAGAGCGGGACCTTGACCATGATGGCCGCAGGATCAGAGGATTCATTGAATCAATTTGCTCCGGTAATGGAAGCTGTCAGCAAAACGATACACCGGGTGGGTTCCGAAGCTGGAATGGGCCAGACCGTCAAGGCCTGTCTGCAATCCCTGATTGGATCTGCCTTTAGCGCAACATTTGAAGCTGCGGCTCTGGCAGCAAAAGCTGGGGTGGATGGTGAAGTGCTGCACAAGGTCTTCAGTACATCAGGGGCAGGTTGTGGCGTTGTCAATACAGCTTTGGAAAATATCATTGATCGCAAATTTGAAGGAACCGGCAGTCACATCAATACCATGTACAAGGACCTGACAATTGTAATGGACATGGCCAGAGAGTTGGGAGTTCCTCTGCACACCGCAGGTTGTGCCATGCAGCTTTTCCAGGCTGGAAAGACGAAATATCCTAACGGAGATAATTGGATTGTGACCAAGGTGATCGAAGAAATTGTTGGGGCAGAGTTGCACAGAAAATCATCAATAAAGTGAGTTTATGAAAACTGGTGTCATTACGGATGGAATTAGCCGTGATTTTGAACATGCGCTGAACGTGATGGATGAGTTTGGGCTCCAATACGCTGAACTTCAGTTCGTCTGGGACAAGGAAGTGGGGTTTCTGGAGGATGCTGAGGTAAAAAAGGTCAACGAATTATTGGATCTGCATCAGATTAAGGTTTCCAACATCTGTCATCATATTTTTGCTGGAATGCCGATGACAACGAAACCGGGTGAGCCATTGCATATTCAGCACTTGGACCGGTTAAAACGTTGTATGGAGATCGCTCATGCTGTGGGATCTCCAAATGTGCGGATACTCTCGCCAAAAAAAGAGCAAATCCTCTTTGGGGCTCATGGCGCTGAAAAGTGGAATGTTGCCAAGGGTGCGTGGGATGCCTTACTCCCAATCATTGCGCCAGCACTGGAAATTGCTAAAGATGCAGGCAAGCAACTCGTTGTGGAAACAGGCAACGGAACCATGGTGAATTCATCATGGACAGCAAGAAAATTGATTGATGATCTTGATGCCAAGGAAACACTGAAAGTGCTCTGGGATCCAGCGAATAACTGTTGGTGCCATGAAACAGCCTATCCTGATGGATATGAACTATTAAAAAATGGTTACATCGCCCACATCCATATCAAGGATGTCTATGCGGATACCCCAAGAGCATATCTGGAGGTCCGTGAGATGGGAAAAGGCCAACTGGCTGATCAATTCAAGCCGATGGCAGAAGCACTCTGTGGGGACAACTACGAGGGTGTGATTTCTTTTGAAAGCGTCTATCACCCTGGCGATGGGGACTTTGAAGCAGGGTTCCGAAAAAATATTCCAACCTTCCTTGAATACTTTGGATGAGTTTGGACAAAAATAATAGATCCGCTCAACTGGAAGCCCTTGCGGGTAAGCTTGCTGCTGCCTGGCTAAATCAATCATTGATTGAGGATTTAGTCGAAGATGAACTGCCCCAGAATCGAACGGAAGCATATCTGGCTCAAGACCTGATGAGTAAGCATATCGGTCAATCGATCTCCGGTTGGAAAGTCGGCGCTACCAGTGCCAAAATGCGAGAACTGGATGGGCATACGGATGTGATTCCTGGTCGGATTTTTAAGTCGGTTACTTATCACGGCAGGCAAATCACGTTGCCAATGGAAAGGTTCCCAAGAGCTCGTGTGGAGACAGAGTTTGCGTTCAGGCTTCTTAACGACTGCACAGTTGACCAAGCACCTTGGTCTGCTGAAGATTTGACTGAGCGGGTGGTCCTGCATCCCGCAATTGAGATCATCGGAAATCGTTATGTTTTGCCTCATGGCAACAAAGAGCAAATGTCATTGATGACCATTGCGGATAATGGTGGAGGGATAGGTTTTGTTTTTGGCGAAGCTTATGAGAACTGGCAAGACCTAGATTTTCAAAATCATCATATTCAACTTTCTGTAGATGGTAGCGAGCCAGCTGAGAATTTTCTTGGAGAGCTTCGTGGTGCGCCACTCAAAGCATTGGCAGACCTGCTGAACCATCTAGCTCAGCGGGGCTTTTCACTGCATGTTGGTGATTATGTCTCGACGGGTGCCGCAACAGTCCCGCAGCCCTTTCAAAAAGGTTCGGTTGTGAATGCTGACTTTGGAACCGTTGGCTCGATTACACTTCAATTTGGTTAATGGATGTCTCTGAAAGCAGATGTTTTGATTGTTGGAGCAGGTGGAATGGGAGCTTTGTTCGGCTCTATTCTGCAGGCAGGAGGGCTAAAGGTTGTTCTTCAAGATACCAATCTCGAACATGTTGAAGCAATTCACCGAGACGGATTACAGATCAAAGGCTATGGTGGAGATCGAAAGGTTCAAATAACAGCGATCAGTGATCCAGGCAGAATTCAATCAGCTGATTTGCTGCTTTTTCAGTGCAAAGGGAATGCATCCAAAGAGGCTGCTCAGCGGGTCAAACATCTGACCAATCAAGGGGCGGTCTGTATCAGCTTTCAGAATGGTTTGGGCAACGAGGAGGTCATCGCAGCACAAGTTGGCACAAAGAATGTGTTAGGGGGCTTAACTACGATGGCAGGATTTATGACAGGACCCGGCCAGATCCATGATTTTTCTAGAGTCCCATCTTACATTGGTGAGATGGAGGGTGAAATCTCAGAAAGATCAAAGCTCATCGCAGAGAAGCTTTCCAAAGCAGGCTTAGAAACGCATGCTGTTCCCAACATTCAACTGGAAATTTGGAAAAAACTTTTGGGTAACATCTCCATGAGTGCTCTGTCGGGACTGACCAATCTAAAAGTTGCGCCCTTGATGGCAATTCCAGAGTTGCGAGACATCAGTTTTCAGGCGATGGAAGAAGCGCTCTCAGTTGGTTTGGCGCTAGGGTTACCCCTTGAAAGAGATGCTGTGATAAAGGGCATGGAAATGATCTCTCAGCCTGGAGGAACTGGTGATAATAAGTCCTCCTTATGCGTTGATTTGCTGAATCAAAGGCGCTCAGAAGTTGATTTTATCTATGGGAAAGTGATTGGAATTGGGGAAAGTAAAGGGATTCCAACTCCCACGTTAAAGACACTTCACGCGCTTGTGAAAGGCGTGGAATCGCATTTTGGTTAATCATTTATGAAAAAGCTTTCAGGCAAAAACGCATTTATTTCAGGAAGTTCTCGTGGAATTGGTCTGGCTTGCGCCAAGGCTATCGCTGAACAGGGGGCGAATGTTTTCCTAGTTGCAACGAATGAAGTCTTACTAAAAGAGGTGACGTCAGCAATTCAGCAACGATCAGCTGTTCAAGTTGGTTTTCACGCAGTTGATCTGAGAACTCTTGAAGGGTGTCAGCAAGCAAGCCATGCGTTTCTTGAACGGTTTGGGCAAGCAGACATTTTGGTCAACTCAGCTGGCGCTACCAAAGGTGGAATTTTTCCGGAACAGTCAGATGAAGAAATGATAGATGGTTTCGCTCTTAAATTTCATGGTGCTGTTCGACTTTGTCGTCAGTTGTGGCACTCTCTGAAACAATCAAATGGCACGGTCATCAACATCGTTGGGGGAGCAGCCCGCTCTCCTTCCGGGGACTTTATGGTGGGAGGTTCCGTCAATGCAGCTCTAGCAAACTTTTCCAAAGCCCTTGCTGCTCAAGGCTTGGTGGACGATGTAAATGTCAACTGGGTTCTCCCTGGAATGACTGAAACTGAGCGCATGGAACGACTGCTGGAAGGCAAAGCAAAGATGCAAAACAAGAGTAAGGACGAGGTACGCGCAGATTCCATCCGCAATGAAGGAATCCGCAGATTGGGACTACCTGAAGACGTTGCGGAATTGGTTGTGTTCTTGTGTTCCCCAGCAGCTCGCCACATTCAGGGCGCAGGAATTCCAGTAGATGGTGGAGCTGGGAAGGGCTATTACTGATGAGTCATCAAAATTTTCAATGAAAGTGCAATTCCTCTCAGCCAAAGAGGCGATTGAACTCATCCCTGATGAAGCCACTGTTGGTCTGATTGGAGGAGGAGGAGGACTAGTGGAAGCTACTCTCCTCCACCACCATGTGGAAAAAAGATTTTTGGCTACAGGTCACCCGAAAAAATTAACCTGCCTGCATGCACTTGGAATTGGAGATCGAAAAGCACGAGGCTTGAATCGTTTTGCCCACGAGGGGCTCGTTCAAAGGGTAATCGGAGGACATTGGGTTTGGTCACCCAGGATGCAGCAATTAGCGAAGGACAACAAAATTGAAGCCTATGTGTTGCCCGGCGGTGTGATCATGCAGTTAATGAGAGAAGTGGCTGCTAAGCGACCGGGATTGATTACCCATGTTGGATTGGGGACCTTTGTTGATCCAACCCTTGGTGGTGGAAAAATGAACCAGGCTGCACAAGAAGATCTGGTTGAGCGAATTGAAATTGATGGCATGACTTACCTCCGTTATCTGCCTATCCAGGTGAATGTAGCCTTATTGAAAGGCTCGAAAGCCGACGAAGAAGGAAATATTTCATTGGATGAAGAGCCTGCTAATGTCGATATTTACGCAATGGCAGCGGCAGCCCATAACTCAGGGGGAAAGGTAATCTTTCAAGTTCGTGAGAAAGTTCGCAAAGGAGAATTGGGAGCAAGACAAGTCAGGGTGCCTTCTGCTCTAGTAGATGTGGTTGTAGTTGATCCCGATCAACGCCAGGGCTACGAACTAATCTACGATCCGTCGATTTCGGGAGAACAACAGGATGCTAAGCATCAGAGTGAAAAACCTGCATTTTCTGTTAGGCTCGCAATTGCTCGCCGGGCACGTCTTGAACTCTTCAAGGGCGCTGTGATCAATTTTGGGTTTGGTATTCCAGACCAAGTTGCAGCGCTCATCCCCCAATCTGGAGAGTCTGAAGATTACTACCAGACTATTGAGCATGGGACTTACGGAGGGAATTTATTGACAGGGAATCTTTTTGGTTACGCCAAGAATCCGACCTGTATGATCGATGGCCCATCGCAATTTGATTTTTATTCAGGAGGTGGACTTGATATCGCCTTTTTGGGGTTTGGGCAAATCGATCAAGAAGGGAACGTCAATGTTTCTAAACTGGACGGGGTGACCGTGGGTCCAGGCGGATTCATTGATATAGCTCAAAACGCGAAAAAAGTTGTTTTTTGTGGCACCTTTGATACCAAGGGTACAAAATTGAAAACAGGAAATGGAGAGCTGAAAATTGAGAAGCCAGGTGAAATCCGAAAGTTAGTTCAAAAAGTTGATCAGATTACTTTCTCAGGAAAGCAGGCTCTTAAACAAGAGCAAAAGATGGTATATGTTACCGAAAGAGCATTGTTTCGACTTACAGAATTAGGATTATTACTCGAGGAACTAGCACCCGGAGTTGATCTGCAAAAAGACGTTTTAGAACAAATGAATTTTACACCTATAATTTCACCAAATCTGAAAACAATGGACTCAGATTTATTTAGGGAGTTCAGGTGAAGCCTGTCAAACTCGCAATTGTTGGGATGGGAATGATTGGAAGGCGTCATCTTGATGCCATAAAAAAGTCAAATGTAGCAAAACTAATAGCAGTAGTAGACCCCGATGAAAAAGTTAAAGAAATAGCTCAAAAAGAATCTGTCAAATATTTTTCAACAATTGATAAAATGTTGGATAAAATTGTTCCTGAGGGGATAATTGTTAGTACACCTACAGAATTGCACTTAATACCAACAATTTTGGCACTTGAAGCAGGTTGTCATGTTCTTGTCGAAAAACCGATAGCGGCAACACTTAAGGATGCAAAAGAAATTCAAGAAAAAGCAAGAAATCTTAATCGATTTGTTTTGGTAGGTCACCATAGGAGATATTATGAAGTAATGCAAAATGCGAAAAATATAATTTCTTCGTCAGTTTTTGGGAAATTAGTTGGAGTTAATGGACAATGGACAACCAGAAAAGACGAAAATTACTTCAATCCCCCTTGGAGAAAACAAAGCTCATCTGGTCCAGTTCTAATCAACTTGATCCACGAAATCGACCTGTTGAGAAATATCTGTGGTGAAATTACCCAAGTAAAAGGATTTCTGAAAGGTGAATTTCGTAACCATGCTAAAGAGGATACAGCTGCAATAATTATGTGCTTTGATAATGGAGCTTTGGGCACATTTTTATTGTCAGATGCAACCATTTCGCCCTGGAACTGGGAAAATGCAACAGGCGAAAATCAAAACTTTCCATATATTGGTCAAAATCCCTACAGGTTTTTAGGGTCTGCGGGTTGTTTGGAATTTCCGAATCTTAAGTTTTGGCAATCAAATGGATTACCAGATTGGAAGCACAAACTAGAATGTGAAGATATTCAACAATTGAAAGAAGATCCCTATGTTAAGCAAGTATTTCATTTCTGCAGAGTAATTAATGAATTGGAGTTGCCGAAGATAGATGCTTCTGATGGATTGAAATCGCTAAGCATTTGTTTACAAATTCTTTCAGAAAGAAAAAAAATGGTAAACGAAATCATTAATTGATTTCCACCGTCTCATTTCTCTTTGACGATAAATAACAAGACTCAAGTATTTTAGTTACATTGTGACCTTCAATGAAACTGGGTTTTGGTTGGACATTATCCGAAATACCTTTGACAAATAATTGGTAAATATTTGGTACTGAAGGGCAATTGGTACTTATGAAATGCGCATTAATAACATCATTATCCAAACATAAGTTAATTTGATCTTCGGACTTCTCTGTTTCAATTTCCAAAGCGCCATTATCACCAAAAATATTAAGTCGGATTCTACGTTTATGTCCAGTGCCCCACCGCGATATATTTAAACTTCCTAAAGCACCACATTTGAATTCAGCAATGATAATAGCGGAATCATTTGAATCAAATATATAATCATCAATTTTCTCAACATCGCCTTTAGGCAAAGTCTTAGTTTCACAATGGACTTTTACGATATCACCTGCGACATAAGTAACAAGATCAATAAGATGAGATCCTAAATCATACAAGACACCAAAACTTCCATGTTCTGTAGATAGTCTACGTAGTTGATGGGGTAGAGTCTTCCAATCACCATCTATTGTATGCGTCAACCATCCATTTAAGTATGTAGCATCAATGTGTTTGATAGTGCCTAATTTCCCCTCCTTTACCAAATCATGGGCAACTTTCAAAGCTGGAATCCTTCTGTAGGAAAAATTAACCATATTAATTTGATTAAAATTTTTTACTTCCTCAACAAGCTTTGCTGACTCTACAGATTCGATTGTCAAAGGCTTTTCGCAAAGTATTGCTTTTCCACTTCTTACAACTTGAATAGCAACCTCGTAATGAAGTTTTTCAGGTACGGCTACAGATACTCCAGAAATATCAGCACACTGTAAAAGTTCTGAAAGTGAATGGAAAATATATGGAATATTATATGTTTTGGCAAATTGACTTGATTTCGAATAATCGATGTCAAAAACTCCAATTACAGAGCAATTGTTAATATCCCTGTATCTTCGAAGGTGCTCATGAGCAACAGCACCGGTACCAATTATCCCAATATTAACAGTATTCATATACAATTTGCGGGGAGTTTATGCTTTCATTTCAACTTCGTAGCCGAAAAGACCATTTGGTTTGAAATATAAAACAACAATCATAAGTACAAACGCATAAACGTCCTTAAGATTTCCATCTAGGTAGCCTGAACCCAAACTTTCAAATATACCAACTATCAAACCCCCAAATATAGCTCCAGGTAGGCTGCCAAAACCACCAACTACAGATGCTGCAAAACCTTTTAAAAGGATTACTAAACCCATCTCGATTTCGATAAAATGCATTGGGGCAACTAGTACGCCACCTGCCGCAGCAAGACCAGCTGCTATGCCAAATATTAGTGAAATCATGAATGGAACATTGATGCCGACCAAGAACGATATATCCTTGTTGTGTGCAACAGCTCTTGTTGCTATACCATACTTAGTTTTGGTAAGAAAAAGATTTAAAACCAACATTACAAGAACACCAAAACCGATTATCCAGAAATATGAAATAGGTAAATAAATACCCTCAATGATAACTGGTGAACCAAAATCTACAGGTAAAGGTCTGGGTGTGGGGTTCCAAATTAAATAAGCTAAATTTTTAAGAATAACTGACATACCAAAACCACAAATTGCCATACCCATTCCTGCGACAGTATAACCGCCACCACCGAGCGTTAATCTTCTATAAAAAACTCTTTCAATAAAAATTCCCATTACTGCAGTTGCAAACATCGAAAGTATAAGAGCTAACCAAAATGGGAAATTAATATCGACAAATAAGTTGTAGCCAAAAAAAGCACCAAAAACAACCATTTCCCCATGTGCAAAGTGCAGAATATCAAGCCCTCTGTATATTAGCGCCATACCGAGAGCCATGAGCCCATAGACCATTCCTGCAGTAATACCTATAACTAATAAATTGATTAAATATTCCACTTAATTACTCAAAGAAACTTTTAAACTTTTGCTACAGTCCCACCTAAGTAAGATAAACGAACTTTTTCGTCATTTACTAAATCCTTTGCGTTACCCTCTAGATGAATGACACCATCGCGGATTATATATGCATAGTCAGCCAACAACAAAGCCATGCGTACATTTTGCTCAATAATTAAAACCGTTAATCCTGCTTTGCATATACGATTGATATTTTTAAAGATTTCAAGCACAATTTGTGGGGCAAGTCCAGCACTTGGTTCGTCAAACATAATAAAAGAAGGATTAGACATTAATCCCCTGCCTATACACAACATTTGTAGTTGGCCCCCGCTTAAAAGGGCCGCATTTTGTTTTTTTTTCTCCATTAAAACTGGAAAAAAATTATAAACAGATTCAAGATTCTCCAAAACCTTTTTTTTATCATTTACAATAAATGCTCCCAACTTTAGATTTTGCTCAACGCTAAGATCGGGGAAAACTTCCTTACCTTGAGTAACTTGAACTAATCCTTGACGAACAATTTTATGAGGACGTAAATTTGAAATTTCCTGATCATTAAATTTAATGCTGCCCTCAAAAGGTTTTATAAGTCCTGAAATCGATTTAATTAGTGTTGATTTACCAGTGCCATTGCCACCCAAAAGAGCTATAATTTGGCCTTTTCTTACTTCCAAATTAATGCCGTTGAGAATCTGAACCTTACCGTAACCAGATTTCAAATCTTGAATTCTCAATATAGTGTCATTGGTCATGAATTTAATTCTTTCAAAACTTGATTGTCATCCAACTCTTCACCCAAATACGCATTAATAACTCTGTTATCACTTTTAACCTCACTTGGGGTTCCCTCGGCAATTTTGGTTCCATAATCGAGGACAGTTATGGTCTGACAGGTTTCCATTACAACTTTCAGAATATGTTCTGTTATTACTAAAGTTGTAGAAAATCTTTCTCTCAAACCCATAATTATTTTCAATAGGTTATCAACATTGACTGGAGACAATCCCGCAGCTGGTTCATCTAACAAAAGTATTTTTGGTTGCATTGCCATAGCTCTTCCCAGTGAAAGTAACCTCCTTTGTCCGATAGATAGTTCTATTGCATCCATGTAAGCATAATCAGCTAATCCAATAAAAAATAACAATTCCATCATCTCTTCTTTGATTCTTTTTTCTTCTATTTGAGATGATTTATTTCCAAAAATCGATGCTAGTAAACCATATTTTACATGTAGATGGTATCCAACCATCATATTGTCTAGAACAGTCATTTCAGAAAACAGTCTTAACAGTTGAAAAGTTCTTACCATACCTTTTTCAACAGTTTGATGAGTTTCAATATTGGTAATATTTTCACCATTTAAGAAAATAGAGCTCCCCTCATCAGCTTTATAAATCCCTGTGAGTAAATTAAAAAAAGTAGACTTTCCAGATCCATTGGGTCCAATAACACCCCTTACCTCGTTTTGATTTAGGAAGAAATCTAAATTATTAATCGCCTTAATACCGCCGAAACTTTTTGATAAATTTTTTGCTTCAAGTATTTTCATTTTCTAGTTTTCTAATCTTTTCAATTGATTCCTTTTGATTTTTGATGAATTTTTTTGTTATGAAGAAACGATCATAATATCCACCGATTCCAATTGGAAAGTAAATGACTGTAATCATCATAACCATACCAAAAATAATTAGCTGATATTGATAATATTCTCTAGTTAAGTCCCATATCACTGTTATAAAGATGGCACCAACAATACATCCCCAAACATGTCCAATTCCTCCAATAACGAGCATCAGTATGTAAAGTACAGATTCTTGTAAAGTAAAATTGTTTGGATGAATAAAACCAGGGTCAAGGTGTGCATATAAAGAGCCCGCTAATCCGGCATATACAGCACTTATTACAAAGGCAATTGTTTTGTAAAGTCTAAGATTGATACCCACTACTGATGCTGCAAGTTGATCTTCTCGAATTGCTTTAAATGCTCTTCCCAATTTTGACTTAAGAATTTTAAACGAGAAATAAATACTAATAAGAGTAAATGGAATAACTATGTAATAATAATGAAATGCATTATCGAATGAAACATCGAAAATTTTTGGAGGTGGGATATTACTTATACCAATTGTTGCACCAAGGTCAGTGTTTACACTAATGTAAATTCTTAATGATTCACTAAACGCCAGTGTAGCTAACGCTAAATAGGGGCCTTGAAGACGAAATGAAGGTACGCCTACAATTGCCCCCGCTACAACAGTTATAATAATTGCACCTGGCAAGGCGAACCAAAAAGATAAATCATAGTTAATTGCAAGTATTGCTGAACTGTACGCACCCATCGCGTAAAGTCCTATGTGTGCAACAGTTACCTGCCCTGCAAAACCTTTTACAATATTTAGTCCGATTGCCATGATTATGTTGATACATATGATGTTTATCAAATGCATCTGATATAAATTTGGTACGACTAAGGGTAACAGAAATAAAATAATTATCACTGTTATCCAGTAAAAATTATTTTTCTTTTGATTCGAAATTGTCATTAGGTTCTGATTTCCCTTTCCAGTTAGGCTGCAAAATAACCTTACCGCATTATTTTATTAAAGGGTAATAAATATATTATTACCCTTTTTCTCACTAACTATAGT
>OZSS01000135.1_pt1 | contig 32518 bp, 34 predicted proteins | sample 1779911 | NCBI WGS metagenome assembly OZSS01 (sample SAMEA2603589, study PRJEB24840) | metagenome | biome: Water; feature: Photic zone; material: Seawater sample | place: Mediterranean Sea | collected 2013-11-12 | depth 10 m
GTTTTAAGTTCGTGCGAAATATTACCAAAAAATTCTTTTCGATAATTTTCCTTGTCTTTGAGCAGTTCAATTTCTAATTTTTTGTCATCAGCAAACTTCTGCATACTGAAGCGGAGTGCTTCCATGTCAGACTGAATGGTTTGCTGACTCATAGAAACACCTGCTGGGGCCAAGTCGCTGTAGATGGTTTTGATTTTTTTTAGGATAAAACGCTCTATTCTATAGTATATCAAAAAGACTGAAAACACGAAAAATAGAACAATTAGGCCTGCCATGGCGAACACGGTGACTGTATTAATCTCGAATTTAAAAATTAGGAAGAGGATTGCAATTAATACCACAAGCAACACAGCCAACAAAGCTGAAAGCCTTATTGCTACTCGGTAATTCTTAAATCTTAACACTTAATTATTTGGGGTTTTTGAATTTGTATCCGACTCCCTTTACGGTTTTGAAGTACTTATCTCCAATTTTTTCTCTGAGCTTTCTGATGTGCACATCTATGGTTCTGTCGCCAACTACCACTTCACTACCCCAAACAATTTCCATTATTTTTTCTCTTTTAACCACCTTTTCGGGTTTTGAAGCCAAAAGAAATAATAATTCAAACTCTTTTCTGGGCAAAGAGAGCGTATTACCGTTTTGGGTGACTTCATATTGCTCTTTATCGATGATCAGTTTACCGAATCTTAATTGTTCGGTCTCCTCTTCTTTTTTCAGCCTACGGAGCAATGCTTTGATTTTCGAAACTAAGATTTTAGGCTTAATGGGCTTGGTGACATAATCGTCTGCACCTGCGTCGAAAGCAGCTACGTAAGAATAATCTTCCCCTCGTGCTGTGAGAAACATGATGATGGTATTGTTAAATTTTGGGTCTTTTCGTAGTATTTCGCAGGCCTCAATTCCATCCATCTCTGGCATCATAACATCCATGATGATGAGATGTGGAAATGTTTTCTTCGCTTTTTTTACTGCCTCACTTCCGTTGGTGGCTGTTTTTACCTGATAGCCCTCTTGGTCTAAATTGAACTTTATAATTTCGATGACATCGGGTTCATCGTCTACCAAAAGTATTTTTATGTCTTTTTTTTTCATGACGTAATATTTATAAATATAAAAAAATCTATAACCGTTTAGGTTAATTAATTATCAAATTAATGCTTTGGTCCGCAGCGCCATATAATTTTATAAATTTGAGGTGTATAAGCTTTTAGAATTTGAGACTTACAGTTTTCCTTTTTTTGCTCATGACTTGTTTGCGCCTCGCTGCGCAACAGGGAGCTGTGGACTCTTTTAATAAAAATTCTGAGGAAAAATTAGCGTTCCAGCTATACCCCAATCCCATGACAGGAAATACGCTAAATATTGTCTCTGACCACACGGACTTAATGACCGTATTGATTGTCAATATATTGGGTGAAGTTGTTTATGAAACCACTACCTATGAGCATTTTATTACCCCCAACAATTTAAAAGCAGGGATCTACATTGTAAAAATAATTCGGGGAGGGCGCCAAGGCTTAGGTCGCTTGGTGGTTCCCTGAGCCCAAAAAACACGGGTATTGAAGGATGAAAGAGAAGGATATGCTTGACTTTTGGGAGGTGGAAACTCCCATTGAATTTGAGGCTTTGGCCTTGAAGACTTTTAAATTTCAGTACCATAACAACACTGTTTATCGCTCTTTTTGCGATCTCATAAACTGCAATCCCGTTGAGGTTCATTCCTCAGATGACATTCCTCATCTGCCCATCACATTCTTTAAATCTAAAAAGGTGATCTCGTTTGAAGCACAGCCTACCCAGTTTTTCAGCTCAAGCGCCACTACGGGGGTGCAAACCTCAAAACATTTTTATCGCAGCTTGGTCGATTATGAAATGAGTTTTAAGAAGGGTTTTGAATACTTCTATGGTCCTGTAAACCAATACACAGTACTGGCATTATTGCCCTCTTATTTGGAGCGTTCGGATTCTTCATTAATCTACATGGTTCACCAGATGATTCAAGAAAGTGGACAAGAAGAAAGCGGTTTTTACCTGAACCAATGGAAAGCCCTAAAAAGTAAAATACTGGAGTTGGAACAAAAAGGTAAAAAAACGCTTTTGTTGGGCGTTTCGTTTGCCCTGATGGATTTTATTGAGCGTTATAAACTGAGTTTGGAAAATACGATCGTAATGGAAACGGGGGGGATGAAAGGTAGAAGGAAAGAATTGACCCGAGAGGCTCTTCATGAGAAGTTGCGCGAAGGATTTGGGTGTAAAAATATTCATTCGGAATACGGTATGACCGAATTATTCTCACAGGCCTATTCGAACGGTGCGGGAATGTTTGCTTGTCCTCCATGGATGCGCATCAGTGTGAGAGAAAATCAAGATCCTTTCCACCAACTGGGATGGGGTCAAAGTGGTGGGTTGAATATCATTGACTTGGCCAACCGAGATTCTTGTTCATTTATAGCTACCCAGGACTTGGGAAAGGTACACGCTGACCATCGGTTTGAAGTATTGGGCAGGTTTGATGCCTCTGAAATCAGGGGGTGTAACTTAATGGTAATTTAGGCCACTACCTCAACGATAAAGTAATTTTTTTTACCCCTTTGCAACAGCACATATTTTCCATCTATGAGGTCATTGGCTCCGATGCTGTAATTTTCATCCACCTTAGCTTTATTGACCGAAATGGAATTTTCTTTTAGCGCCCGACGTGCCTCGCCGTTGGAAGATAAAAATTGGGTTTTGGATGCCAAAAGAGCAATCATATCAATCCCTTGATTCAGTTCAGCCATGGATATCTCAGCTTGGGGCACCCCCTCAAAAACTTCTAAGAAAGTCTGACGCTCTAAATTTTTTAGGGCCTCAGCCGTTGCTTTTCCAAAGAGAATTTCACTGGCTTGTATGGCTTTTTGGAGTTCTTCCTTGGAATGGACCATGCGGGTGACTTCTTGAGCGATGGTTTTTTGAAGCAACCGCTGGTGGGGGTTTTCGTTATGTTGAAGGATCAAATCTATTATGGCTGTTTGTTCTAAAAGCGTAAAAATCTTAATGAACTTTTCGGCATCTTCATCCGAGGCGTTGAGCCAGTACTGGTAGAATTTGTAGGGGGAAGTGCGGTTTTTGTCCAACCACACATTTCCACCCTCTGTTTTCCCGAACTTTGTGCCATCGGCCTTGGTGATCAATGGACAAGTAATCGCAAAGGCTTTCCCTTTAAGTTTACGACGGATGAGTTCGGTCCCAGTAGTGATGTTTCCCCATTGATCGCTCCCTCCCATTTGCACCTTGCAATCCATTTGCTGATAGAGGTGTAAAAAATCATAACCTTGGAGTAATTGATAGGTAAATTCTGTAAACGACATACCTTCTTTGGCTTCACTGCCCAATCTTTTTTTAACGGAATCTTTTGCCATCATATAATTGACGGTGAGGTGCTTTCCAATGTCTCGAGAAAAATCGATCAGTGTGTAGTCTTTCATCCATTCCAGGTTGTTTACCAGTTGGGCTGAGACAGGGTTTTCCTCATTAAAATCGAGAAATTTTTGCAATTGACTTGCAATACCTTTGAGGTTATTATCGAGCGTTTTGGCGTCCAAAAGGTTTCTTTCATCGGATTTCCCGGACGGGTCTCCAATCATGCCTGTGGCGCCACCCACCAGGGCAATGGGCCTGTGGCCGGCTTTTTGGAAATGGATCAGAATCATGATTTGAACCAAACTACCAATGTGGAGTGAGTCGGCGGTGGGATCAAAACCAATGTAACCTGAGGTGGTGTTTTGGTTCAAATAGTCCTCCGTTTCGGGTGTGATGTCGTGCAACATCCCCCTCCAACGAAGTTCTTCTACAAAATTTTTATGCATTACATCGATTTGGTCACAAAGATATATTTATGCCCTAAAACAAAAAATTATTATTTAAAAAGCATTAGTTTTAAATCATGGTTTTAGTCACGGGAGCAACGGGTTTCATCGGCTCAAATTTAATGTGCAAGCTGGCAAAGGATAACGTTTTTCCAGTAGCACTATTCAGACACGAGTCTAACAAGAAGCGGGTCTGGAAACTTTTTAAATCGAATTTTTCTGACGCGAAAACACGCTTCGAAAAAATTACTTGGAGGAAAGCAGACTTTCGAAACTATCCCAGTTTATCGGCTGCTTTCAAAGACATCACCTATGTTTACCATTGTGCAGGTTTTATCTCTTTGTCGCACAAAGACGCTAAAAAGCTGTTGGAAATCAATGAGAAGGGGACTGCTTTTCTGGTAGATCTGTGTTTGGAAAATGAGATCAAAAAATTGGTTTATGTCAGTTCAATTGCAGCCTTGGGAAACGACCCTACCCATCCCATTATCGACGAAAACACCCCCTGGGACAATCACATAGACAAGACCCCCTATGCCTACTCAAAATACGGTGGCGAAATGGAAGTTTGGCGGGGAATGCAGGAAAACTTGAATGCTGTGATTGTAAATCCTGGGATCGTACTGGGTGCAGGCAGCCCCTTTGAAAAAATTATGGATCGTTATAAAAAAGGATTTCGTTGGTACACATCAGGAACCCATGGCTATGTTGGTATCGATGATGTAGTCGAGGTGATGTGTCAACTCATGCAATCAGAAATTCAGGGGGAGCGATTTATTTTGGTTGCTGAAAATTGGTCGGGAAGAGCACTGGCCCTTCAACTGAGGAAAATGTCCCATCACAGCAATCGGGTGATGCATTTATCCAAAAGCCTACTTTTTCTTTTTTGGGTTTTAGAACATATTGGTGAGTTTTTTGGCCTGAGAAAACGCTTTCTAACGCGGGCGATGATTTTAAGTCAGTATGCGTCTAAAAAGATTAATGGCGAAAAAATAAAACGCTATATCGATTTTAAATACACAGCGGTTGTAGACTTCCTGAGATAAGCACCAACCGATGGGTTTACCGTTCGTCCTCATCCCGATTCATTTCCACTTGAATGCTGTCTTTAAGGTGGGTTAGTTTGCGCTGGGTTTCTTTGAAAATGGTGAGGTATTTTTTGGGGTTTTGAGCGTAATATTCTTGGCTGGACGCCAGCTGTAGGCTATCGATTCCGTATTTATCAATAAGGTATTGTTCTACCAAAAGGTGGGCTTTAGCCGAGTCTGCATAGCCATTGCGTTTGATGTTCTTCATTAAAATAATATCCATCATTACATCAGACATCTGCGCGGGAGGAATGAGATTATCAGGGGGTCTGTTGTCCCCAAATTCTGAACAGGCTCCGAAAAAAAGCAGCAACAGCAATAAAAATATCCTTGAATTCATCGATCGAAAGTTAATCTTTTACCGAGAGCACTTTCAATAATTTCGCCTTCATTGTAAACCAAATTTCCATTGACAAAGGTTTTGACGACACTGCCTTCAAAAGTGGTTCCCTCAAAAGGAGACCAGCCGCATTTGTACAAAAGGTTATCCTTGGTCACTTTAAATTTCTTTTTGAGGTCAACCAGAACCAAATCGGCATAGTACCCTTCCCTGATGAACCCCCGATTTTGAATTCTAAAAAGGAGGGCGGGATTGTGGCAGGCCTTTTCAACCAGTTTTTCTAGAGTAATTTTGGCTTGATTTACTGCCGTTAGCAGAGCGGGGTATGCATGTTGGACCAGCGGACCACCCGATGGGGCCTTGGTGTAGGGATTTTGTTTTTCTTCCCATGTGTGGGGGGCGTGGTCGGTGGCCAAAACATCAATTCTATCCTCGTTGAGGGCTTGCCAAAGCGCATCCCGATCAGTGGTGTTTTTTACGGCAGGGTTCCATTTGATCGCAGTTCCTTTTTCGGCGTAGTCCTCCTCCGAAAACCAAAGGTGGTGGACACAAACCTCGGCGGTAATTTTCTTTTCTGTGATGGGAAGCTCATTTGAAAATAAGGCTGTTTCCTTTGCTGTAGAGAGGTGAAAAACATGCAGTCGAGCTCCCGTGGATTTGGCCAGCTCTATGGCCCGAGATGAGGAAAGATAACAAGCAGTTTCGCTACGGATTTTCGGATGTTTTTCGATGGGGATATCGTCTCCAAACTGGGCAATGTATTCTTCTAAATTCTTCCGAATGGTTTTTTCGTCTTCACAGTGAACAGCAATGGGCAAATCAGTACTTGAAAAAATATTCCTTAAAACTTGCTCATCGTCAACCAACATATTCCCTGTGGAAGATCCTAAAAATAATTTTAGTCCTGCGGCTCGCTGGGTATCAAATGTCTTGATGTCCTCTAAGTTGTCGTTGGTTCCGCCGAATAGAAATCCATAATTCGCTATGGAACTTTTTTTAGCCGTGCGCAATTTGTCTTCCAAAGCCGCTTGGGTCGTGGTTTGGGGTTGGGTGTTGGGCATTTCGAGAAAAGAGGTAATCCCACCGGCTACTGCAGCACGAGACTCGGAGGCTATTGTGGCTTTATGGGTTAGCCCTGGTTCCCTAAAGTGTACTTGGTCATCGATCCATCCTGGTAAAAGGTGAAGACCCGTAGCATCGATACAAAGTTCGTCTCCTTTGGGTGCAATATGATTGCTGATTTTTTCAATAGTATCTCCCTGGACTAAAATATCTTTTTGGGATATCAATCCTTCGTTCACCAATTGGGCATTTTGAATTAATATTTCCCGCATCAATCTCTATTAAGTAAATGATCTAATTGTAAAATTAAGACGGATGGTAGTGCCTCCCAAATTATTTTCCCATTCATTTTGGAGGCGCCCCTAATTCTGTTGGTAAATACGATGGGGTGCTCAACGCAGTTGAAGCCTCTTTTCCATAGCTTGAACTTCATTTCAATCTGAAAAGCATAGCCAACAAATTTTATTTTCTCTAGATTCAATGCTTCCAAGGCAGTTCTTCTGTATCCTACGAATCCTGCAGTAGGGTCCTTAATGGGCATAAAAGTTGTCCACCGGACATATAGGGAAGCGAGATAGGACAGTAGAATTCTACTCATTGGCCAATTGACCACATTGATACCTTTAATGTATCGGGAACCAATGACCATGTCTTTATCTTCCCTCAAGTAAGAAAGCATGGGGGCCAGTTCCTTGGGATCGTGAGAGAGGTCTGCATCCATTTCGAAGATAAAATCATATTTATTTTCGATTGCCCAATTAAATCCATGGATGTAGGCCTTTCCTAGACCTTCTTTACTTTTTCGTTCCACATAAAAAATTCGGTTGGGATGATTCTCTACCAGACCTTTAACGACATCAATGGTTCCGTCGGGGGAGCTGTCGTCAACTACGAGTATATTAAAATCTTCTACCCTCAAGGTCAATTCTATGATCTTTTGGATGTTTTCAACCTCGTTATAGGTGGGGATGATGACTAATGCTTTATTCATGGCGCTTGGGTAAAAATACTAAATCGTAAACAATAAAATGGAGAATAGAATTACTTCCTTAATTTTATGGGATGTTGCAATGGTCTGACCAATTATATCCACAAGAGGGGTGGGTCCCTTTTTTAATCATTTTGATTTTTGGACTCTTTGTCTTTGTATATCAGCGACACCCCCGCCAGATGAGTATGCTCCTTTCATTTTGGAGGATTGACAGCTACATAAAAATATACAACAAGAAAAAATTCATCAAACTCAACCATGGTGTCAATTTATTTTTAATCTTCATCTCTTTGGTTACTTTTTCTTTTTTGGCGGATGCTGCATTTAAATTAGCGCCCACAGTTCCGGTGATTCAAATCAATTTTTTTTCCTCTGCCTTATTTTTATCTGGGTTTGTTATTGGTCGGTATATTATATTGTCATTAGTTTTTAAAATACTGGGGAAATCGGGTCTTTTGCAACAAACCATTTTTAAGAGTCTTGGGAATTACGGCATGATTAGCCTTTATGCATTTTTGTTATTTTTAATTTATTATTACAATTTTTACGAATCCACCCTGTTTATCGCATCATTGATCCTTGTGGTCTGCTGTTATGTTTTTGTCAGTCATTTTTTAATTTATTTGAGAATATTAGGAAGTAACCCAAGACAGTTGTTTTATATAATTTTATATCTTTGTGCATTCAAAATAGCGCCTTGGCTTTGGCTCTATAATTTAATTTTTTAGACAAAAGCAATACTCGAAGATATATGAAAGTGAAGACTATTTTGGTTTCCCAGCCTGAGCCTGCAAGTGAAAAATCCCCATATTCAAAACTAAAAGAGAAACACAAGTTAAAAATTGATTTTCGTCCTTTTATCCACGTTGAGGGATTGTCTGCCAAAGAAGTTAGGTTACAAAAAATAAATTTTTCGGACTTTAACAATGTGATCCTGACCAGCAGAAATGCTGTTGATCATTTTTTTAGAATCACTGAGGAAATGCGTTACAAAGTACCCGATGCTACTAAATATTTTTGTCAATCGGAAGCGGTGGCCTACTATCTTCAGAAATATGTAGTGTACCGCAAACGTAAAATTTACGTAGGTAAAAAAAGTGTCAACGACCTGGAAGACATTTTTAAGAAGTTCGAAAAAGAAAGCTTTTTGTTGCCATCTTCCGATGTTCTTTCTCCCAGTATCCCCAACGGACTGGATGCCATGGGTGTGAACTGGCAACGTGCCCAGCTGTATAAAACTGTGGTGAGTGATTTGTCAGATTTAAGAGATGTCTACTATGATGTATTGGTCTTTTTTAGTCCATCGGGGATAGAGTCGCTGATGAAAAATTTTCCAGATTTTGAACAGAACAACACACGGATCGCTGCCTATGGCAATGCAACGGTGTTTGCTGCAGACAAAGCAAAATTGAGGATCGACATCAAAGCTCCAACTCCGGATACTCCCTCCATGAGTATGGCCATTGAAAAATACATCCTCGAGAACGATTAAAAGACCAGTACTATCCTTGTTATGATTGAATAGTTTTTTTAATCAACAATATCCAACCCAGTATCAATAGGCCTCCTCCAATTGGAGTTATGGGTCCCATCCATGAAAAATCTACAGGGGTTAGTTTTCCCGCACAAAGTATAAATATGCTGAAGGAAAAAAAGATTACTCCCCAAAAAAACAATCGGAAAATCCACTTGCTCTGCAACATTGGTATCTGCGATACAATTAATAAGCTCAACCCGTGATACATCATATAGCGTATCCCTGTTTGGATAGAAGCCAAGACCTCAGCCTCAAAGATCGACTTTAGGGCATGACTTGCAAAGGCACCTAAAATAACGGATAATAGAGCAAAACTTGCACCAGTTAAAACGTACTTTTTCATGGATTACACAACTATATAATTTTAATTTAAAGTTATAAATTTATTATTTTTATTAATTTAAAAATTATTTTTTATTAAATCTTTAAACCTTGAAGACCAAAAACGAAAAAGTATTGATTGATGGATTGGACAAGATTATTCTCCGTGCTTTGATGCTCGATGCCCGCAAGTCGATCAATGAAATAGCAAAATCTGCAGGCATCTCTGGGGCGGCAGTCCACCAACGTTTAAAAAAACTGGAGGGCTGTGGTCTAATTTCGGGTTCTCAGATAATTTTAAACCCCAAAATATTAGGGTTTACAACCGTAGCGTTTATCGGAATATATCTGGACAAAGCTGTGAGAAACCCCGAGGCGGTAAAGCAACTGGAAAAAATCCCAGAGGTAATTGAATGTCACTATACCACAGGACATTGGAGTGTGTTGATCAAGATCATTTGTGAGGACAATGAGCACCTGATGTCTTTATTAAATCATAAAATTCAAGCCATTGAAGGGGTCTCCAGAACGGAGACTTTTATATCCCTGAATCAGCAAATCAAGAGACAAGTTCAATTGTAACCCAATTCCATCATTTGTTCTTACGATTTTTGAGGGCAAAAACAATGATAAAGAGTTGGAGAACTCCAGAAACCAGGTTGGCGACCATTACTGCAAAACTGTTAATCAGCATTCCATAGCAAAACCAGATACAAATCCCTGCAAACATGATGAGGTACATGCTTACGGAAACACCGCTGGCATCTCTTTTTTTCCAGATCTTAAGAACTTGTGGAACAAATGCAAAGGTGGTCAAAACGGCGGCAATGAGTCCAACAATTTCTATCTGTAGGTCGGTCATCAAACTACAATATTGATGATCTTACCGGGTACTACAATAATTTTTTTAGGCGCTGCCCCCTTTAACTGATCTGAAGTCCGGGCTTCCTTCATAACGATTTCCCTAATCTCCTCTACCCCCAAATCAAGGGACAGGTGGAGCGTGAACCGCATTTTACCATTAAAAGAAACTGGATACTCCTTTGTTTTTTCAATGATTTTAGATGCGTCGTATACAGGGTATGGCGCGAAAGCAATGGTCTGTGTGTGTCCCAAACGCTCCCACAATTCTTCGCAAAAATGAGGTGCAAAAGGAGAGAGTAGAACCAACAGTGGCTCCAAAATAGATTTATTCGAACACTGAAGAGCAGTTAACTCATTGATGCAAATCATAAAAGTGCTCACGCAGGTATTGAATGACAAACGGTCCAAGTCTTCGGTAACTTTTTTAATGGTTTGGTGCAGAATCTTTAAACTTTCCGCTTGGGGAGGAGTATCGGTAACAGACCAATTATTTTGGTGGTAGAACAATCTCCAAAACTTCTTGAGAAAATTGTGGACACCAGATATCCCCGCGGTATTCCAGGGCTTGTCTTGCTCAATAGGTCCTAAAAACATTTCGTACATCCTGAGGGTATCAGCGCCATAAGTGTCACATATTTCATCGGGGTTGACCACATTGTATTTCGACTTAGACATTTTTTCCACCTCTCTCCCCACAATGTATTTTTTATTTTCCAATATAAATTCGGCTTGCTGAAAATCCTGCTGCCATTGCTTCACTGCGTCCAAATCCAGCTCGTCTTGGGCATTTACCATAGAGACATCTACATGAATGGGTTCAACAACAGCATCGCCAACCAATCCTTTTGACACATAGGTGTGGGTGCCTTTTTTACGATAAACAAAAGCGGAATTCCCAAGAATCATCCCCTGATTGACCAGCTTGTTGGCGTATTCTTTATGATCGACATGGCCCAAGTCAAAAAGCACTTTTTGCCAAAATCGAGAGTATAAAAGGTGTCCCGTAGCATGTTCACTCCCCCCCATGTAGAAATCAACATTTTTCCAATATTTTAATGCTGCTGGGCCTACCCACTCCTTTTGATTTTGAGCATCCATGTATCTATTAAAATACCAGCTGCTTCCTGCCCAACCAGGCATGGTGTTCAACTCGAGTGGAAAAACAGTTTGGTGATCAATTCGATCATTAGAGACCACCTCTTGCTGGGCTTCGTCCCAAGCCCATTTTTTTGCCCTCCCCAGTGGGGGTTTGCCCTCTTCGGTTGGGAGGTATTTTTCAATATCGGGCAATTCTAAAGGCAGACAATCTTCGGGCAGGGGTACTGGGATATCATTTTTAAAATACATGGGGATGGGTTCCCCCCAATACCGTTGACGGCTGAAGATGGCATCCCTTAATCTAAAATTCACCGTTCCCGCCCCACATTTTTGGGATTCCAATTCATAAATCACTTTTTCCATGGCACCTTTGTAGTCCATACCCTCTAAAAACCCTGAGTGGGTAAGGACAAAATTTTCTTTGTCGGAGAAAGCGCCTTGGGAAATGTCTTTCCCTTTAAAAATGTTTATGATGGGCAGACCGAAATGGGTAGCAAAATCAAAGTCCCGCTGGTCACCTGAAGGGACTGCCATAACCGCCCCTGTTCCATAGCCTGCCAATACGTACTCTCCAATCCAGATGGGAATCCGCTGCCCCGTAAAAGGATGGAGCGCATGGGCCCCGGTAAATACTCCACTGATGGATTTTACATCTGCTTGGCGTTCGCGATCAGATTTTCCCGCTACTTTTTCGATATAGCCTTCTACAGCTTTTTGTTGGTCAAGACTTGTGATTTTTTTAACGAGAGGGTGTTCTGGGGCAAGGGTCATGTATGAAACACCAAATACGGTATCTGGACGGGTGGTAAAAACCTCTAATTTTTCAGGGTGGTTTTCGATTTTAAAATAGATGCTTGCCCCTACCGATTTACCAATCCAATTTTTTTGCATCTCCTTGAGAGCGTCGGACCAATCCAAATCGTTAAGGTCTTCCAACAATCGATTGGCATAAGCGCCAATTCGCATGCTCCACTGCCTCATTTTCTTTTTGGTAACAGGATGACCTCCGCGTTCTGAAACTCCATTTACGATTTCGTCATTTGCCAAAACTGTCCCGAGTGCTGGACACCAATTAACCTCTGTATCAGACAAATAAGTAAGGCGGTAGTGCAGTAAAATTTTTTGTTTGTGCAAGGAATCGAAACCATTCCACTGGGCAGCATCGAAAACGGGGGTTTCAGGATCACAGTGGGCTTTTACTTTTTTATTACCCTCCTTTTCAAATCGTAAGATCAACGCAGCAATCGGTTTGGCTTTATCTGCATCGAGGTCATAGTAGGACTCAAAAAGTTTTAAAAATATCCACTGGGTCCATCGGTAATAACTTGGCTCAGAGGTACGCACTTCACGATCCCAATCGAAAGAAAAACCCATTCTGTCCAATTGCTCGCGGTAACGGTTGATATTGGTGGTGGTTGTTTTGGCAGGATGCTGTCCGGTTTGTATGGCGTATTGTTCTGCGGGAAGTCCAAAAGAATCGTAGCCTTGTGGATGCAAGACATTAAACCCTAGATGTCTTCTGTGGCGGGCAATAATATCACTGGCGATGTATCCCAACGGATGGCCTACATGCAATCCAGCCCCAGAGGGGTAGGGAAACATATCGAGCACATAATATTTTGGCAAATCGCTGTGGTAGCTGGCCCTAAACGTTTTTTGGGAAGCCCAGTAGGCCTGCCATTTTTTTTCAATTTCCTGAAAATTATAGTTCATCTAAGACCATTTTTTTGAATGCGTAAAAATAAGCTTATTGCAAGAAAGGAAAAAGTTTCTGACACGCAAGGTTTTTATTGCTTAGGGTTTTTTAAATTTATAGAAATATTTTTCTGTTGAAACAGCTGCCCGAGGAAAAGTTTAATAAAAGAAGGTTGATCTCCACCTACCTGTCGGTGGTGATCAGTATTTCCTTGGTTTTATTCCTCACTGGGATGTTGGGGATTTTGCTTTTGAACTCGAAAAAAGTTGCGGATTATTTTAAAGAACAAATAGTAATGACCATCTATGTGGACGATGGGGTAAAAGAAATTGAATTAAAGCAACTTCAGAAAACCCTGAGCCTCAACAAGGCTACCAAGAAGGTCAATTATGTGGCTAAAGAAGAAGCTTCCCAACGCCACGCCAATGAAATTGGTGAAGATTTTATGGAGTTTTTAGGATATAACCCCCTGCTCAACTCTATAGACGTCTATTTTAAAGCGGCCTTTTTAAACCCTGCTATGGTTTCCAAACTGAGTAAAGATATAGGTATGTATAGCTATGTAAATGAAGTGGTTTATGATAAACCACTTTTAGATTTACTGGACGAAAACATAAAAAAGATAACATTCTGGATGCTCGTAGCCAGTGGTGTATTTATTTTGGTGGCCGTATTGTTGATCAATAGTTCCATTCGATTGTCTATTTATTCCAAAAGGTTGATCATCAAAACCATGCAATTGGTTGGAGCTACCAAAAGGTTTATACGTCGCCCTTTTATCCAAACGCATCTGCTGATGAGTTGTATTGGTGCGGTCATTGCCATGGGAGGAATGGCTGTTGTAATTTTTGAAATGCAAAAAAAGTTTCCTGAGCTAAAAATTCTTCAAAACCCAACAGAACCTGCTTTGGTTTTTATCGGCGTATTTTTACTGGGTATGTTGATCACCCTATTTAGCACCTTTTTTGCAACCCAACGATATCTGAATTTAAAATCTGACGCCGTTAATTAAACCCCGATATATGAGCCAAGAAAGCCAAAAAAAAGTAATATTATTTGGAAAAAGGAATTATAAATTTCTTCTTCTTTCCCTTTCGTTGATTGCGGTAGGATTTATCTTGATGTCGGGAGGTGGGAGCGATGATCCCAATGTTTTCAACCCAGAAATTTTCAATTTTAGAAGAATCAGATTGGCCCCCACCATAGTACTTCTCGGTTTTGGTGTAGCGATATACGCCATTTTAATGCCTCCAAAAAAAAATAAATGAACCTTATAGAGGCCCTAATACTCGGGATTGTTCAGGGTTTAACGGAGTTTCTTCCCGTATCCTCCAGCGGTCATTTGGAGTTGGTTAAAGCTATTTTTGGGAATGATTATGAAAAAAATCAAGGGTTGATGCTTACCCTGTGTTTGCACGCGGCTACCGCATTTAGTACAATTTATGTGTTCAGAAAAGACATTGGAACGATCCTCTCTGACCTAATTAACTCAAAAACTGGGGCAGGAAAGGCGTTTAGTGTCAAAATCATCATTTCTATGATTCCCGCTGTTTTTATTGGTCTTTTTTTTGAGGATTTTATCGCGGCATTATTTGATGGGAATATAGCTTTGGTCGGTTCGTTATTACTTGTGACGGCCATATTGTTATTCTTTGCAGACAAAGTGAGGGAGAGTCGCAACGACTTGAGTTATCTCCACGCACTCTATATCGGGATCATTCAGGCCATTGCCATTTTACCCGGAATCTCTAGAAGTGGCGCCACCATCTCACTGGCCGTGTTATTAAAAATAGAAAGGGACAAGGCCGCACGATTTTCTTTTTTGATGGTGGTTCCGTTAATCCTGGGTACCATGGCCAAAAGTATAATCGATGGAGATCTTACCCAAGATACGGCATCATTTTTTCCTTTGTTGGTAGGCTTTATCGGTGCTTTTATTACGGGCGTATTCGCTTGTAAATGGATGATCGCCTTGGTAAAAAAAAGCAAGCTGAAATATTTCAGTTTGTATTGCATTATAGTGGGTACGTTTGCCCTATTAACGAGTATTTGATATGGACTTGTCGTTGGATTCTATAGTAGAAGGTCAGCTGTTGTTAATGGATAAACCCATAGAATGGAGCTCTTTTCAGGTCGTCAATAAAGTAAGGTCTGCGCTTAAGAGAAAATACGGACTTAAAAAGATTAAGGTGGGCCACGCGGGGACTTTAGATCCTTTGGCCACAGGATTATTGGTGCTGTGTACTGGAAAAATGACAAAAAAAATTCAGGAAATTCAGGGGCTTGAAAAAATGTATACGGGGACCATTACCCTTGGTGCTACGACTCCCTCCTATGACCTGGAAACTCCATTTGATCAAAACTTCCCCATCGATCACATCACTCCAGAACAGTTGGTATCCACCCGGGCACAATTTGTAGGGGCCATAGCGCAGTACCCTCCCATTTTCTCGGCCATAAAAAAGGAAGGAAAACGCTTGTATGAGTTCGCTAGAAATGGAGAAAAGGTAGAGATCCAACCGAGAACAGTTCATATTAAATCATTTGAGTTAACGCAAATATCCCTACCAACAGTGAATTTTGAGGTTTGTTGCTCCAAAGGAACCTATATCCGCTCTTTGGCACATGACTATGGAAAGGCGCTGGAATCGGGTGGCTATTTGAGTGCACTCAGGAGAACCTCCATTGGGCAGTATGAGGTAAACAATGCACTGAGTCCAGACCAATTTGTGCAAGTTCTCGACGGAATATCGTGATAGGATGAATTGAAAATCCTCGATTTTTAATAATTTTGTAATAAATCAATTTAACATGGAGCGCACCTCAGAAGAGGTTTTAAACAAACTGAATCAGCGAGGATTCATAGACAAAGATGTCCCCAAAGACATCGATTTAGTGGCAGAGATCAAGCGTCTCAAAAAGGAGAAAAATGCCGTTATCTTGGCACACTACTATCAAGAGGCTGAAATTCAAGATTTGGCCGACTATCTGGGCGACAGTCTTTATTTGGCTCAAGCGGCTGAAAGAGTAGCGGCTGAGATGATCGTTTTCGCTGGGGTTCATTTTATGGCAGAAACTGCAAAGATCATCAACCCCTCCAAAAAAGTAATCCTGCCGGATCTGAATGCTGGGTGTTCTCTTGCCGACTCCTGCCCCCCAGTCGATTTTAAAAAATTTATCGATCAATATCCTGGCGCCCATGTAGTGACCTATATCAATTGCTCTGCAGAGATAAAAGCCCTGAGTACCATTGTCTGTACTTCCAGTAATGCCGTTCGGGTAATTGATGCTATCCCTGAAGGAGAGACTATTATTTTTGCTCCAGACAAAAACTTAGGTCGGTATTTGATCCGAGAAACAGGAAGAGATATGATTTTGTGGGACGGTTCCTGTATTGTTCATGAAGCTTTTTCATTTGAGAAGATTGTAAACCTTGCCAAAGAACACCCTAAGGCTAAGTTTATAGCACATCCTGAGAGCGAATCTCAAGTATTGGATGTCGCGGAATACATTGGCAGTACGTCGGGTTTATTGAAGTTTGTTCAAGAAGACGATGCGCGAGAATTTATCGTGGCAACAGAGGCGGGTATTCTTTATGAAATGAAAAAACGCTGCCCAGAAAAGACGTTTATTCCTGCGCCCGTTGAGGACGATACTTGCGCCTGTAGCGAATGTGCATTTATGAAACTCAATACGCTGGAAAAATTATACCTATGTTTGGAATACGAAAAGCCAGAAATCATTCTTTCTGAAGATTTGATAAAAAAAGCAAATCTACCCATTACCAGGATGCTAAAGCTGGGGTAATCATATGAAAACCAATATACTTGTTATAGGAAGTGGTATCTCTGGATTGACCTATGCCATAAAAGTAGCAGGGTTGAATCCACAGCTCAACCTGGTCATCATTTCCAAAAACAATCTGTTGGAGAGCAACACCAAATATGCTCAAGGCGGCATTGCTGTGGTCTCAAATTTTCAAAAAGACTCATTTGACAAGCACGTTCAGGATACTCTTACAGCGGGTGCTGGTGCCTGTGATGAAGCCGTTGTTAGGTTTGTTGTAGAGGAGGGTCATGAGCGCCTGAATGAGTTGATTGGATGGGGAGCACAGTTCGATACTAAAAGTAACAGCAACGGTTTGCACCTTACCCGTGAGGGCGGCCATTCTGAAAAAAGAATTGTCCACCACAAAGACAAAACTGGATTAGAAATACAAAAATCTCTGATCAAAAAAATAAAAACCTTTTCCAATATTTCACTTTTGGAAAACCACACATTGGTAGATTTGATCACTGATCACCATACAGGAACTGATTACAAGCGCTGCTATGGCGCCTATGTGATTTCAAATCTGAAACAGGAGATCATTAAAATTTCAGCTCAGATTACAGTGCTGAGTACGGGGGGGGCTGGTCAACTCTTTTCTCATACCACCAATCCTAAAAACGCTACTGGTGATGGTTTGGGGGCCGCATATCGGGCTAAAGTTTTTATGGAAGGACTTCCTTTTGTTCAATTTCATCCTACAGCTCTTTACCCTAAAATTAATGGAAACACTTTTCTGATATCGGAGGCGGTACGTGGAGAAGGCGGGATTTTAAAAACATTATCGGGTGATGAGTTTATGTTGGAATACCATGAAAAAGCTGATTTGGCTCCTCGAGATATAGTTGCCCGTTCAATAGCAGAAGTGGTGAATGAATCCCAAGACCCCTACGTGCTATTGGATTGCAGTGCCATAAGTGAGGATGGTTTTCAAAACCAATTTCCAACCATAAAAGAAAATTGCCAAAAAATAGGAATTAACCCCCCAGAAGATGCTATTCCCGTGATCCCTGCCGCGCATTATTTTTGTGGAGGAATTCGTGTGAACCAACAAGGTGAGAGTCAGTTAAAGGGGCTTTATGCGATTGGGGAATGCAGTCACACTGGGTTGCATGGGGCCAATCGTTTGGCATCCAATTCTCTATTAGAGTCTTTGGTTTTTTCTCATCGTGCAGCCCTGGATTCACTCAAACAAATAACGGGAAGCTTACCTCCAAAAGAGTTTTATGATGCGATTCCCGACTGGCAGGGTGAACAACAAATTTCAGATTTGAAGATAAGTTCTATCGTAAAAATGAAAAAACAATTACAAAAATTAATGACCTCCAAGGTTGGGATATTTAAAACCTCCCAGGGGTTGACAGAAGCTGAGTTAGAACTAAAAAGTATTTTCCTTGAAACCAGAGACATCTACCAACAAAATAAACTCACATTGGGTATTTGTGAATTGAGAAATATGGTCAGTGTCGCTTATTTGATGATAAAACAGTCACAAGATCTGAAAAAAAATAAAGGGGTTTTCTATAATCACGATTACGTTGAATAATTTCTACCAGCAATACAAAGGGGCTATTGAACGCTTTATCGATCAAGCCTTACAAGAGGACATAGAGGGCCACGACCACAGCAGTTTGGCTTGCTTTGATGCTGCCTTACAGCGCAAAGCTGAGCTAAAGGTAAAAGAGGACTGCGTGATTGCTGGTATCTCGTTGGCAGAAAAAATTTTTAAGCATTATGATCCGTCCTTGAGCTTAGAGATATTTGTCCAAGAAGGAGAAATACTACGATCGGGGGCAGTGGCTTTTAACATTAGCGGGAATGCCCAATCCGTGTTGGCGACAGAGCGATTGGTATTGAACTGCATGCAAAGAATGAGTGGAATTGCTAGCTATGCAGAGCGATTGACCAAGAAAATACAGCACACTAACTGTAAGATTTTAGATACACGAAAAACAACCCCAGGTTTCCGATATCCAGAGAAGTGGGCTGTTTCCATTGGAGGAGGCTACAACCATCGGATGGGATTGTTTGATGCCATAATGATTAAGGATAATCATATAGACTTTTGTGGAGGGATTGGCAAAGCATTGGAAAAAACAAAAAATTACATCGATGAGAAAAAATTAAACCTCCCTGTTATTGTTGAGGTTAGGGGTGGTTTAGAAATTGATCAGGTGATGGAGTTCCCTTGGGTAGACAGAATATTATTGGACAATATGACCCCAAGAATATTAAAGCAAAATATTGAAAAAATCGATGGGAAATTTGAAACCGAAGCCTCAGGTAATATTACAGAGGAGCGATTGGTTTCTTATGCAGAAACAGGCGTAGATTACGTATCGATGGGGGCTGTTACCTATGGAGCTGTTCCAGTAGATTTGAGTTTAAAAGCGGTATAAGGGTTCCCTCTATATTTGCTATATTTGTGAAATCCTTGGCTATGAAATACAAAAGAATTCTTCTCAAATTAAGTGGTGAGGCACTTATGGGGCAACAAAACCATGGTATAGATCCCATTCGTCTAAACAATTATGCCGCAGAAATTAAAGAAATCCAAGAACAAGGAACGGAGATAGCAATCGTTATTGGAGGGGGTAATATCTTTAGAGGTGTTTCGGGTGCGAGCGAAGGTATGGATCGTGTACAAGCAGATTATATGGGCATGCTGGCGACTGTGATCAATGGCTTGGCTTTGCAGTCAGCACTGGAAAATCAACAAGTACCTACCCGATTACAAACCGCCATAAGAATCGAGGCCATAGCAGAACCATTTATCAAAAGAAGGGCCACCCGACATTTAGAAAAAGGAAGGGTCGTTATTTTTGGCTCAGGAACAGGAAATCCATATTTTACAACAGACTCCGCAGCAGTATTGCGGGCCATTGAAATAAATGCCGATGTAATTCTAAAAGGAACTCGCGTGGACGGTATTTACGACGAGGACCCTGAGAAAAATAAATCTGCCATTAAATTTGACCAATTATCGTTTGATGATGTACTAAAAAAAGGTCTGAAAATAATGGATACTACTGCTTTTACTCTGAGTCAAGAAAACAATTTACCCATTATCGTTTTTGACATGAATACCAAGGGAAATCTTAGTCGTATCATTAATGGCGAAAATATTGGAACTCGAGTTGATCTTTAAATTCTAGTAAAAATGAATGAAGAAATAGCTATTATTATTGAAACCTCAAAGGAAAGCATGGAAATGTCGGTGCAACATTTAGAAAAGGAACTGCTAAACATTAGGGCGGGAAAGGCCAATCCAATTATGCTCAACAGTGTTGTTGTTGATTATTATGGTAATCAAACCCCATTGAACCAAGTGGCCAATATCAATACACCTGACGGAAGAACCTTAAGCATTCAACCATGGGAAAAAGCGATGTTGCCAGAGATAGAGAAGGGAATATTACAAGCCAACCTGGGGTTCAATCCCATGAACAATGGAGAATCTCTGATCATCAACATACCCCCACTGACAGAGGAAAGACGGAGAGAGTTGGTCAAACTGGCCAAAAGTGAGTCGGAAAATGCAAAAGTAGGCATCAGAAATGCCCGAAAAGATGCCAATAATGAAATTAAGCAAACCGACAGTTCTGAAGACTTACAAAAAAATGCTGAGATTGATGTACAGGAGCTCACCGACCAATTCATCAAAAAGGTAGAGGATATACTGAGTATAAAAGAGAAAGAAATATTAACCGTATAATTCCTTTCGGATTTGGTTTCTCACGATAATGAAGCGAAAACAAAATTTTTGGGGCTTCATCGCCAATTTTATTCTTAGAAATCGCTTCTTGATACTGTTGGGTGTGTTGATATTCACCCTACTGCTATCCAGCCAGTGGCAGTATATGCGGTTTACCTACACTGAAGCAAATCTGCTGCCAAGAGACCACCCCGAAAATGTTCAATACGATGCCTTTGTAGAAACCTTTGGAGAGGAAGGCAATTTGATTGTGATTGCCGTTAAGGATTCTAATTTTTTTAATCCAGCTACTTTTAATAAATGGATCGCTCTGAATGATAAAATTGAAAAATTTTCTGAAGTAGCATTTACTTTATCTACGAATAACATTCAGGAATTGGTCAAAGATGAAACCCTTAAAAAGTTCGTGTTGGCCCCTGTTTATGATCCTGGCACTGATGATGTAACTGCAATAGAAAAATTCAAACAGAAACTTCTCCTTGAGCTTCCGTTCTATGAAAATATAATATTCAATGTATCGGGAGAAACCTTTAGATCCGCCATATATCTCGACAAAGAAATCGTCAATACCGTTCAGCGAAAGGATTTTATATTTAAAACTTTTATACCGCTGATAAGTGCTTTTGAAAAGGAAACAGGGCTGGATGTGAAAATATCAGGAATGCCCTATATCAGGACATTAAATGCTCAAAATATCGTTGATGAAATTGGTCTTTTTGTGATCATGGCCATGTTACTGACCAGTTTAATTTTCTTTTTATTTTTCAGGTCTTTTAGGGCCACCTTTATCTCCATGTTTGTGGTGATAATTGGTGTGATGTGGGCTTTTGGAATACTGGGGTGGCTCGGCTATGAAATCACCATTTTAACCGCTCTAATTCCTCCGCTAATCATCGTGATCGGTGTTCCCAATTGTATTTTTCTGATCAACAAATACCAACAAGAAGTTTCCAAACACGGGAACAAGGTAAAGTCATTACAAAGGGTCATCATGAAAATTGGCAATGCCACCCTGATGACCAATCTCACCACTGCCTCAGGGTTCGCTACATTTATATTGACCGACAGTAAAGTTTTAAAAGAATTTGGAATTGTGGCCTCAGTCAATATCATCGCTATTTTTCTGCTTTCCCTTCTCATCATTCCCATCGTTTACAGTTTTATGAACAGCCCCAGCAAAAAACATCTAAAGCACTTGAACAGTGCCTATTTAAAGATGTTTGTTCAATGGATGGAAAATAAGGTCCGTTACAAAAGAATAAATGTTTTTCTAATTTCCATTTTAGGCTTGATGTTGGGAATCATAGGGATCTACCAGATTAAAATTTCGGGGAGTATCATTGAAGACATGCCAAAAAAAGCTTCTTTTTTTAAAGAAATTACTTTTTTTGATGAAGAGTTTAACGGTATTGTTCCTATTGAGATCATGATTAATACCAAAAGAAAAGGAGGGGCCAACCGTTTGTCAACACTCAAAAGAATTGATCGATTGGAAGAATTCATTCAACAAACGCCAGAGCTTTCAAAACCTATATCCGCCGTTAGTGCTGCCAAGTTTATCAAGCAAGCTTATTACAATGGAAACCCTAACTATTACCAGCTTCCCACTGGTCAAGAAAATGCCTTTATAGCCCGATACTTAAAAAATGTCAAAGATGCCAAGAGCTTGATGGAAAATTATGTGGACAGTACCGCTCAATATAATAGAGTAACAACTTTCATGAAGGATATTTCCACCACGCGGATAGAAGAAATCGAGGTCGCCTTGTCGAACGAAATCGATCGTATTTTTCCTCCAGATCGCTATGAGGTCAAAATGACCGGTAAAAGTTTACTGTACTTAAAAGGAACGCACTACCTTATTAGAAACCTCATCATTTCACTTTCACTGGCCATTTTGCTCATTGCGGTTTTTATGGCTTATATGTTTCGCTCTTTTAAAATGATCGTCATCTCACTTATCCCCAACTTGCTTCCGCTGATCATCACCGCAGGTGTAATGGGGTTCTCTGGGATACCACTCAAACCCTCCACCATATTGGTCTTTAGTATTGCATTTGGTATTTCTGTGGACGATACCATTCATTTTTTAGCGAAGTACAGGCAGGAACTGATTGAGCATAAATGGAAAATCAAAACGGCAGTTTACAATGCACTGAGAGAAACCGCAGTAAGTATGTTTTATACGTCTATCGTATTGTTCTTTGGCTTTGCAGTTTTTATGACTTCAAATTTTGGTGGAACGGTGGCTTTGGGAGGGCTGGTATCGGTTACCTTACTGTTTGCTATGTTGGCGAATTTGATCTTATTGCCTTCATTGTTGATTTCACTTGAAGATAGTGTGAGTAACGAGAAAGTGATTAAAGAACCTAAAATCAATATTGTCCCTCAAGAGGATGAGAAAAAACCATAATCCTATTTTGTAAATAAGCCTATCTTTGCGCTGAAAATTTATTACAATGAATCACCTGCGATTAGCGGATATTATTGACCAACCTAAAATAAACGAAACGGTTAATGTCAAAGGATGGGTAAAGACTTTTCGTGCCAACCGGTTTATAGCTCTCAATGACGGATCTACGATCGATAACCTTCAATGCGTTGTAGACTACGAAAACACTGATGCGCAATTGCTGAAAAAAATTAATACCGGTGCGGCAGTTGAAATTACAGGTCAACTGGTTGAAAGTATGGGCAAAGGACAATCTATAGAAATTATAGTTTCCCGCCTTGTCGTGGTTGGAGAAGCCGACCCAGACCTGTACCCCATCCAACCTAAGAAACACAGTTTTGAGTTCTTGAGGGAAAAAGCCCACCTCAGGGTAAGGACCGCCACATTTAGCGCAGTAATGCGGATACGCTCTGTACTATCTTTTGCCATTCATCAATATTTTAACCAAAAAGGTTTTTGTTACGTTCACACCCCGATTATAACGGGTAGTGATGCTGAAGGAGCTGGAGAGATGTTTAGGGTCAGTGTATTGGATCCTAAAAATATGCCATTAGATGATGAAGGAAACATCGATTATAAAAAAGACTTTTTTGGCAAGGAAACCAATCTGACGGTATCTGGGCAATTGGAGGCAGAAACCTATGCTCAGGGGTTGGGCAATGTGTATACATTTGGCCCTACCTTCCGTGCTGAAAACTCAAACACCTCCCGTCACTTGGCCGAATTCTGGATGATTGAACCTGAAATGGCATTTTACGATCTAGCGGATAATATGGATTTGGCGGAGGAGTTTATCAAATATACACTGCAACACATTTTGGATCACTGTAAAAAAGACCTCGCATTTCTCGATCAGCGGTTGACCCAGGAGGAAAAATCACTCCCTCAAAAACAAAGGAGCCCGATGGGCTTGGTGGAAAAGATCAAATTTGTTGTGGAAAATGAATTTAAAAGGGTTTCCTACACGGAGGCCATAGAAATACTAAAAAATTCCAAACCCAATAAGAAGAAAAAATTTGATTATTTGGTTGAAGAATGGGGAACCGATCTTCAAAGTGAACACGAGCGATATCTGGTTGAAAAACATTTTAATGCACCTGTAATTTTATTTGATTATCCTGCCAAAATCAAAGCTTTTTATATGCGAATGAACGAGGACAAAAAGACTGTTCGGGCGATGGATATCCTCTTCCCAGGAATTGGAGAAATTGTAGGCGGATCCCAGAGAGAGGAACGTTTGGAGGTCTTAGAAAAGAGAATTGAGGAAATGGGAATAGATGCGGATGAACTCTGGTGGTACTTGGATTTACGCCGTTTTGGAAGTACACCACACAGTGGTTTTGGTCTTGGATTTGAGCGTCTTGTTCTATTTGCTACAGGGATGTCCAACATCAGAGATGTTATTCCTTTTCCAAGGACTCCTCAAAACGCAGCGTTTTAATTGATTCCGCTACCACGACTTTTTTTTATCTTTATGAAAGGAATTTCATGAAATGCTAAAGCAACAGCTCCAGATAAAGCTCTCACAGAAACTGTCTCCTCAACAGATTCAGTTGATGAAGCTCATTCAATTGTCTACACTGGACTTAGAGCAACGTATTATTTCTGAAATTGGTGAAAATCCTGCCCTTGAAAAGGGCAAAGAGGTAGATGAAAACGAATTACATACCCAAGAAGATCCCTTTGATGACTATCAAAATGAACAAAAAATAGACACTGAGGATATTGATATTGACTCCTATCTTAGTGATGATGAAATCCCCAATTATAGGATTCAGTCCAACAATCAATCTTCCGATGATGAAACCCGGGAAATTCCTTTTTCAGGTGGAACCAGTTTTCACGAATATTTAGAAAATCAGCTGCAAAACTTAATCCTTAACGATGTCGAAAAACCAGTCGCTGAATTCTTGATCGGGAGTATTGACAACAGTGGATATCTTCGCAGATCTGAGGAAGATATAATAGATGATTTGGCTTTTACGCAAAACATTTTGATTGAGGCAAAAGCATTAAAAAGAATCATCAAAAAAATTCAGTCGCTCGATCCACCGGGTGTAGGCGCGAGATCACTTCAGGAATGTTTGTCCCTACAATTGGCGAGAAAAGAGCCCAATCGCCCTAAAATTGCATTGACCCGTAAAATCATTGACAATGCTTTTGAAGAGTTTTCCAGAAAACATTACAAAAAACTTCAAGATCGATTTCACCTCAGTGAAGAAGAGCTGAGAAATGTTTTTGAAGAAATTGCAAAGTTAAACCCAAAGCCAGGTGGTGCCCTTTCTGAAACCAGTCAAAATAATCATGTTGTACCGGATTTTATATTGACCATTGAAAATGGAGCTTTGAAGGTTGTTCTCAATCGAAGAAATGCCCCTGAATTGCGAATTTCCAACAACTATAAAGAGATGTTGTCTGGATATGCAGAGGCGCCTAAGAAAAATAAATCCCAACAAGAGGCGGTCCTTTTTATAAAGCAGAAATTAGATGCCGCGAAGTGGTTTATAGATGCCATTGAACAGCGTTATCACACGCTTTTCCAGACCATCAACGCCATCGTAGATTATCAGCGAGATTATTTTTTAACGGGAGATGAGCAAAAACTAAAGCCCATGATACTAAAAGACATTGCCGATAAGATTGAGATGGACATTTCAACAATTTCTCGGGTGGCCAACAGTAAATATATTGACACACCCTATGGGGTTAAGCTCTTAAAAAGTCTTTTCTCTGAGGGGATGAAAAACGATGAAGGTGAAGATGTTTCTACCATTGAAATAAAGAAAATATTAGAGGAACTCATTGCCAATGAAGATAAAAAAAACCCTCTAGCGGACCAGGCCTTGTCGGAATCTCTTAAGGAAAAGGGGTATAATGTAGCCCGAAGAACAGTGGCCAAATACAGAGAACAGTTAGACCTTCCAGTCGCGCGCCTCAGAAAATCAATTTAGTTATAGAAAGTAAAAAATTAGACCCAGTTTTAAATTTTTTATTTCGGCCATAGCTCCACTGGGCAATAGGGTCTGATTTGTATAAATGGAATTTAGATCATACTCCACACATAGGTTCCATTTGTTATAACCCATAGATAAAAAAACCGAAGTATTATTATTTCTAATATTGGCGTTTTGGAAAGTACTCCCATAAAATGGTTTAAATTTTGGTGAAAAATGGAGTTTATACTTTAGGCCACCGTAGAGTCTCCAAAAATCGGTTTTAGAAAAAGATGAGGTCCTCAGTCTAATGGATACAGGGAAGACAAGGGATGAAAAGGTCTGTAGATTTTTTGGGTTGTTCTCCGCAATGGCTATCGTATTATCGTTCTTCCCATCCAAGTGAAGATTCGAAACCAATCGATTGTACCCATATCCAATCCCTAAACCAAGCGCAAAAGTGCCCTGTTCATTTATAGGAAAGTCTCTAACAAAACCGATTTGAAAATTATTTGAAAATCCATTTTGTTTGAGTCCATTAAAATTTTCCTGTTGCAGCTGAAGAGAAAAACTTAGAAAAAATTGATCTTCCCTGTATTTAGTTGACAAAGAGTCTGTTTGGGCTTGACATAAAAAACCCATAAAAAAGAACCATCCAGAAAATAAAAGTCTTTTTGTCATTTTATAAAAATAATCATTGACTTATAAATCTAATGGTTTAGGGGTAAAAAAAAAAGTGCCGCATTGGGCACTTTTCTCAATACATATAAAAACTTTAATCGATATTTTGAGTGTAATCACCCACACGTGTGGTGTAGTTGATTTTCAAAGCATTTACTTTCCTAAGTTCTTGCTTGATATCAGAAATTAAACCCATTTTCGTATCACCGTCGACTTTTAGAGCAGTAGTCAATACGTTTTGCAACTCTTGACGCTTCGAAGCACGCTCTGCTAAAACAAAGGGTGCTACCTCTGAAACGGTTGCAAATTTATCATTTAACTGAATTCGTGGTTGTGAACCGTATTTGTCGGTGTATCGGGTGGAAGGTTCTCCCGCATAAATATACATGACGCGGTCTTTTTTATCTAATTTCTGAATCTGGTCGGCTGCTGGCAATTGGTTTTTAACCATGAGCGTACTGTCTCTCATTACAGTAGCCACCATAAAAAAGAACAACAACATAAAAACGATATCGGGTAAAGACGCCGTTGAAATCGCGGGTAATTCTCCTCCTTTTTTCTTCTTAAATTTTGACATTATTCTTTTTTTAGTTTGTTTTACTGGGCTCTGCCTCAGAAAGCTTCTGTGGAAACATCAGTTTTACCTCGTCCAATTTGGGCTTGAGTCTTTCTTTTTCATCTGAAGAAGTTCTGGGATCAGAATATTTCTTATTTGCTTCTACAAAACTCTTAGACTCATTTGGAAATAATCTATTGAACTCCCGATCCCTCAAATCATTATAAGCAGCCACCAATTCATTCTGAACTGCAATATAGATTTTGTAAGAAGTCTCGCGATCATTTTTCAACGAAATAATTGCTTTGTCAGGGTTATCAGAGGATTTAGGGTCTCTGTCCCCTTGACAATAATCGCAAGCCTCTTCACCCTCTCCACCTCCATTATCGAGGAACTCAATGGCCATAGATCTCAAGTCAGAGACGTCTGTCAATTCTTCCTCAACCAGTAATTGGTTGTTTTTATTTACCACAACGGTAAAGATGTTTTTCTCCTTAATAATCGGCGGATCTTCGACATCTTCGATGGGGGGTAATTTTCTATTGATTCCACTATCGGTTTCAATGGTGGTGGTCACCAAAAAGAAAATCAAAAGCAAAAAGGCAATATCTGCCATTGATCCTGCATTTACTTCAGGTGCTGATCTTTTTGCCATGGTGCTTTATTTATTAAATATTTTACGCGCACCGGATACCAACATTAAACCGATGGCAAGAACAGCCAGGATGTAAAATGTTCGAATACCTGTTCCGACCCATTTTGAACCGCTCGCAGAAAGCATTTCACCGTCTTTGAGGGGTGTCTCTACTCCATCAGAGAGGGCATAAGACAAAAAGACAACTGCCAGGAACAATCCAATGGCAATACCAGCTTTTTTTAACTTCGCTAGGTCAGAAAAAAGACCTCTAAGTGTAAAAATTAGGGTTATGGCTACCGTTAGAACAAGGACAATTCTTGCCAATTCCACCAGCGGTGAAACGGCACCAAAATCTCCCATAGTGGCGGCCATTTTAATATCATCGTCACCAGTACCAATGATTCTTAGTAAAAAGAATGCTGCCAAGACACCTATTACGGCACTAATAATTTTAATTATGTTTTGAATTTTCATGGGTCTGGTTTATTTTTTCTGTGCAACCAATATATCGATCAAATTAATAGAAGCATCTTCCATGTCATTTACGATACTGTCAATTTTAGCAATGATGTAGTTGTAGAAAATTTGAAGAATAATGGCCACAATAAGACCAAAAACTGTAGTCAAAAGTGCTACTTTGATACCTCCAGCTACGAGAGAAGGTTGCATGTCACCAGCGGCTTCAATTTTATCAAAGGCTTGGATCATCCCGATTACAGTTCCCATAAACCCTAACATGGGTGCCAAGGCGATGAATAGCGAAATCCATGAAACATTTTTTTCTAATTGTCCCATTTGAACACCTCCGAAGGCTACAACGGCTTTTTCAGCGCTTTCAACCCCTTCATTTACCCGGTCTAGTCCTTGATAGAAAATAGATGCAACGGGCCCTTTTGTGTTTCTACAAAGTTCTTTTGCAGCATCTACTCCACCAGATGAGAGCGCTTCTTCCACTCCTGCGGTAAGTTTTTGTGTATTCGTTGTGGCTAAATTGAGGTATATTATACGTTCAATTGCAATCGCGAGACCCAATATCAAACATATTAATACGATTCCCATAAATCCGGGACCACCTTCAATAAATCTTTTCTTTAGTTCTTGTGTAAAGGAAGCTTCTACAGGTGCTGCTGCTTCTTCTTCCTCTTCTTCCATAGCAGGAGCCTCTTCGGCCATGGGCGCCTCAGCAACTGTCTCTTCTTGCTCAGTTTCTTCAGTTTCATCTTGAAGAATTAAATTGGAGTTTGTTGTGGCATAAGACAAACTGTGGGTCATAAAAATCCCAACGAGGCTTAGGGCAAATAGTAATTTTCTCATTTGATCAAAGTTTTATTCGATTTTTAATTTTTAAAGATAAAAAAAAATACACACCAAAGTATATTTTTTACAAACACTCACATATTGATTTACAAATAAACATTTTGTTACAAAACTAAAGCACTCATTTTGAACTCATAATAAAGGTAAATATATAAGTAATATAAATACAAGGTTGCTTATCGCCGTGTTTTAATGGTAATCGATGTTGGATATTCAACCTTGTATTATTCATAAGTTAGAATGACATATATTCTGACTCATATAATTAAACAATCTGCCATCAGAAACGGAGTGATTCACAGTGGCTAATGCTAAAGTCTACTTCAGTTTTGCGAAAATTAAGAGTAGGTTAGCGGCTACACCTTTTTAGGCACCTCATAACCCTCTCTGTAATTTCGAGTTAGCATTTTATTGGCTTCAGGATCGTTTACAAAGGTTTCAGTACTGGGATTGAAAGTTAAAACCTTTTCCATGCGATAGGCAATATTGCCCAAATGTGCCAAACCTGATGACAAATGTCCAGTTTCAATAGGTGCATTTAGTATCCCTGCATCTCTTTTTCGAACCGCGTCTATAAAGTTGTAAAAATGTCCATCGGTACCTCCTGCTCCTCGGTCCATCCCCGATGCTTCTTTAGCACCATCATCTCCAGACTTCCCTGGAGTTCTGTTTTTTCCAAGATATGTTTTGTACTTGCTGTATCCATCGACTACGAGAATTCCTTTGTCACCGTAAAATATATTTCCTACTGTAGCTCCATCTTCCGTGTTGGTACACCATGGTCGGACTTCAAATTGGATGATTTTACCTTCATCAGGATAGTTGTAAATCGATGTAAGCACTTCTGGAACCTCCTTGCAATCGTCCCATAAGAATTTTCCTCCCATGGAGGTAATTTTGGTGGGCAACCCAACGTCTAATCCCCACATACACAAATCGGTTTCGTGTATGCCTTGATTTCCGACATCTCCGTTACCGTAGTCCCAATGCCAATGCCAATTGTAGTGAACCAAATTTTCTGTAAAGGGTCTTCTAGGTGCTGGACCCGTCCATAGGTCATAATCCAGCCCTTTGGGAACAGGAGAAAAGCCTTTGTCTCCAATATCTCCTCTCCATCGGAAGACTATACCTCGAGCCATATATACATTACCAATATATCCATTGCGCAACAAGCCAATGGCCTCATTAATTGCAGGAGAACTTCTCAACTGCACTCCGTGCTGAACAATTCTGCCATATTTTTGAGCTGCCTCAACCATCTTTCTTCCTTCAAAAATATTATGGGAACCTGGTTTTTCAACATATACATCCTTACCCGCTTGGCAAGCCCAAATAACAGACAAAGCATGCCAGTGATTCGGAGAAGCAATGCTGACTACGTCAATATCTTTGTCGTCCATAACACGACGTAAATCCTGCTCAAGACTAACATTTTTATCATACTTGTTTTTAAAATCAGCCTGGCGTTGTTGCATAATATTCATGTCAGGGTCGCAAAGCGTAGTAACCTGAACGTTTTTTTGCTTCATTAAGCTACTGATGTGACTTTTTCCACGGCCATTGACTCCCAATACGGCGGCGTTTATCCTATCATTTGCGCCAAAAACCGAGGCAGATACAATTGAAGGCGCTAAAAAAGTAGCTGAGCTGGCAGCTGCTGTGTTTTTAATAAATTTTCTTCTTGATTTTTCCATGTTCTAATTATTATTTACACCTAAATTTATAAAACTTTAGTGAAAAAATGGTAACTACAGACCAATAGCCTGAATTTAATTTCCATTGGGAAAAACTACCCCGGGAATTAAAAGCCTTTTAGAAGTCTTTTTTTCTTGTAATCTCTATTATACGGGAGAGCATAAGTAAGCACCAAAAAAGGGCGAAAAAAATGAAAAAAGAGATTTAACGCACTCGGGATTATTTTAAATTTTAGTTTTTTTTTTGACATTTGACCCACCCTATGAGTCAAAAAAATAAACCCCTCAAAAAGGGGTTTGCTATATAACAAGCAGAGAGGAAGGGATTCGAACCCTCGATTCCGCGATAACGGAATACACACTTTCCAGGCGTGCGCCTTCGACCACTCGGCCACCTCTCTAAAAAATTTAAAGTCGCACCAATAAACAAAAAAAAAACTTTTTTGTAAAATTATTGACTCAATATTCTAAAAAGAAAATTGAATTCAGTGTTTAAACACCGAAATGGCGTTGTTGGTGGTAATTTCAGCCACCTCAGCCTCATTTATTTGATACAAGGAGGCCAATTTTTGAAGAATGTAAATCAGATAATCACTTTGATTTCTTTTTCCACGAAATGGAACTGGCGACAAATAAGGTGAATCTGTCTCCAACACCAGATTTTTTAAGCTTATCTGGTTTATAAATTGATCTAATTTTCCATTCTTAAAAGTCACAATCCCCCCGATTCCCAGCTTAAGGTTGAGATCTATGGCACGCTCGGCCTGTTCTTTGGTTCCAGAAAAACAATGAAAAACACCTGATAAAGATGCTGAACGATGGCCCTCCAAAACCTCAAAAACTTCATCAAATGCCTCCCTGCAATGGATGACAATGGGCATGTCATTTTTCTTGGCCCATTGAATTTGCAGATCAAAAGCTTCTTGTTGTTGGGCTAAAAATGTTTTATCCCAAAATAAATCAATTCCGATCTCCCCCACTGCGGCAAACTCATGATCTGCGAGTTGCTCTGAAACATGCTGGAGCTCTTCCTGGTAATTTTCTTTGACATGGGTGGGGTGCAGCCCCATCATTAATTGAATGTGATCCGGGTATTTTTTTTTTAAGGCATGCATTCTCGAGCTGTAGCTGCTATCGATGGCGGGAAGATAAAAACGATTGACTCCCTTTGCTATCGCTTTTTGAATCACTTCATCCCGATCTTTGTCAAAAGCCTCTAAATAAAGATGGGTATGGGTATCAATCAATTTCATGTACTACAAAATTAAGATTTCGTTTTTTTACATTTGTAAAAAACCAGACATTGTTTAAAAAAATTATAAAACTTAAGCTGACCAAAACCCGTCATTTGACCTGCCATGCAAGGATCAATGGCATCAAAGCCATTTTACTGATTGATACTGGGGCTTCCAATAGTTGTATTGCACTTGATCAAAAAGAAACCTATGACATAAAAGAAAAAGGAGACCCTTTTGAAGCTGCTGGCGCAGGAAAAGACAAGGTGAAAGCAGTGTTGGGGCATCGATGCGAATTGATTTTGGGACGCCACAAGGTAAAAAAACACTCTTTCGTTTTGTTGGATATGCAACATATCAATGCCACTTTGGTAAGAGAAAATACGGCCCCAATAAACGGGATTTTGGGTGCAGATTTTTTAAAAAAAAACCGAGCTTTAATAGATTACAAAAACAAAACCTTAACCTTATAGTTCCAAGGCAGCTGTAAGATCATTGTCCATTAAAAATTCCTCAGGACTTTCAAGGGCTTCCTTGATAGCAACTAAAAACCCTACCGATTCTTTTCCATCAATAATGCGGTGATCATAAGAAAAGGCCAAATACATCATGGGACGGACCT
>OZSS01000136.1_pt1 | contig 32513 bp, 33 predicted proteins | sample 1779911 | NCBI WGS metagenome assembly OZSS01 (sample SAMEA2603589, study PRJEB24840) | metagenome | biome: Water; feature: Photic zone; material: Seawater sample | place: Mediterranean Sea | collected 2013-11-12 | depth 10 m
ATCACAAGGGAGATAAATTATTAGGTGTAAGGCAGGGTAATTGGAAATACTTAGCTCCTTCAACCTATAATGAAATTAAATTTCCTGGCGAAGATGCTAAGCCCGGTATTTCGACATGGCAAACAAAATTTCCAGAAGCTTTATTTGATTTAGATACTGATCTTAGAGAGTTAAATAACCGATTAGATGATTACCCAGAAAAAGCTAAATTTTTAAAGAATCAATTGGCTAAGTTTCAAATAATTCTGGATAATCATTATTTATATCGTAATTATAATTTTTTAATTTGATCACAAATTGATTCCAAGAATGAGAAACGTTTTCAGAATCAATCTTGGGTAAATGAATAAAACTATTTTTTTCTAATAAATCAAGATAATTATTAGCTATTTTTTTCCGATTACTAATCCATTTTGATATAGATTTTATTTTGATATTTAAAACCGCTGCTTGTAGAGTATCTAGCCTACTATTAAAACCTATTTGAGTATGGTGATACCTTTTAGGACTTCCATGAACTGCCAACTCTCTGACCTTTTTTGCAATATTTTGGTCTGAAGTTGTAACTGCCCCTCCATCTCCAGCAGCGCCTAAATTCTTAGTTGGAAAAAAGCTAAAGCATCCTATATCTCCAATACTTCCTACTTTAGAATTTCCCCACATAGTACAAGTTGCCTGCGCGCAATCCTCAATTATTTTTAGATTATATTTTTCAGCTAATGCTTTTATTGACTTCATATTTACAGCATTACCAAATAAATGGACTGGCATAATATCTTTAGTATTAGAGTTGATTTCTTCTTCAATTAAATCAATATTAATTAAATAATCATTTGGATTAATATCAACCAAAACTGGATTAGCGCCTACTGCACTTATAGCTTCAGCAGTTGCGAAAAAGCTGAAAGAAGAAGTAATTACTTCATCTCCTTTCCCAATATCTAAAGCACGTAAAGCAAGTATTAATGCATCAGTCCCACTATTACACCCAACAGCATGATTTACCCCAACAAGAGATGCAAAATTCTCTTCAAATTCAGCAATCTCTTGACCACCGATATATTGTCCACCTTTAAGAACTTTTATAACCGCCTCCTCAATATCAGAGCCGATTTCCTGGAACTGTCGTTCTAATGTAAATGGAGGTATTTGCATATTCATTATATTAGCTTTAAAGGTTTTTCTCTGGGATAAATATTATATTTAATTCATTTAAACCAATCAGGCTCTTTACCTGGAGTCCATTTTATATTGCATCCAAGCGATGGTTGTTGAGGATGGGGATATTTACTATTTTTGTTTAAGCCTTTAACAGCAGCGTGTAAATCTTCACCAGTGATAGAAATATCATTACTTGGTCTACTACTATCAAGTTGGCCATGATAAAAAAGGGTAAATTTTCTATTTCCAGCATTAGAAAAAAGATAAAAATCAGGCGTACATGCAGCCTTTAACTCTTTGGCAAAAACTTGACTTTCATCATAAAGATAAGGAAAACTCCAACCTAGTAATTGAGCTTGATTTCTTAAACAATCTGGAGAATCTGAAGGATGAGTAACAATATCATTACTTGAAACTGCGATAGTTTGGACTTTATCTTCTATATAACTACTTAAAATCGAAATGTAATTTTCTATATATTTCACAAAAGGGCAATGGGCACAAATAAACATTAAAAGTAAATGCCTATCATCTAATTTGGTTAAATTATAGTTTTCTTGATTAGATGAATTGGTATTAATCATTTCGAAAGAAGGTAATTGAGTCCCTAATTCCAAAAACATTGAATTTGTTTTAACCATACTTAAAAAAATATTCCCTTTAGTTGAAATTTATTGTATATTTTGCAGTAATACGCAAAGAAGTGTACTTTTTGTAGGACAATTATATAAATAAGAAATAAAATGCTTCTAAATTTAACTGGCAAAAACATTCTAGTTACTGGAATTGCCAACAATCGTTCAATAGCATGGGGAATAGCTCAGCAACTTTCAAAAGCTGGGGCTGAACTAGGAATTACTTATTTACCTGATGAAAAAGGAAGGTTTGAATCAAAAGTAAGAGAATTAACCAAAGATTTAGAGCCATCATTATTCCTCCCTCTTGATGTTCAAAATCCTTCTCAAATTGAAGAAATTTTTGAAAATATTAAAAACAATTGGGGTCAAATTGATGGATTAGTTCATTGTCTTGCATTCGCAGGGCGTGACGAATTAATTGGAGACTATAGTGCAACTTCATCCGAAGGCTTTGATAGAGCTTTGAATATTAGTGCTTATTCTTTAGCACCTCTATGTAAGGCAGCAAAACCACTTTTTAGCGATGGCGCTGGGGTAGTTTCTTTAACTTATTTAGGATCTGAGAGAGCTATACCTAACTATAATGTAATGGGCGTAGCAAAAGCAGCTTTGGAGGCTTCAGTAAGATACCTTTCTGCAGAACTGGGCCCTGAAAAGCAAGTAAGAGTAAATGCAATAAGTGCTGGTCCAATTAGAACACTTGCGAGTTCTGCAATAGGTGGCATTTTGGATATGATCCATAATGTTGAAGAAAAAGCTCCACTACGAAGAACAGTTACTCAAACAGAAGTAGGAAATACAGCTGCTTTTCTTTTAAGTGATCTTTCAAGTGGCATATCAGGCCAAACTATTTATGTTGATGCAGGTTATTGCATTAATGGAATGTAAATCACAATTTAAACAAATAAAATGTCATCCTCAAGACAAGCTGAAATTAAGAGAAAAACAAATGAAACAGATATTAGTATTTTTCTTAATATAGATGGCAATGGAATTTCTGAAATTGATACTGGTATACCTTTTTTAGATCATATGTTGCATCAAATATCTAGTCATGGATTATTTGATTTAAAAATAAGAGCTATTGGAGATACACATATTGATGACCATCATACAAATGAGGATATTGGCATTGCTCTTGGGAAAGCTTTTACTAAAGCCCTTGGAGAAAGAAAAGGTATAAACAGATTTGGGCATTTTTTTGCTCCTTTAGATGAGGCTTTAGTTCAAGTAACTTTAGATTGTTCAGGGAGGCCTCATTTGTCTTATGATCTCAAATTAAAAGCACCAAGAATAGGGAATTATGATACTGAATTAGTAAGAGAATTTTTTATAGCTTTTGTAAATAATAGTGGAATCACTCTTCATATCAATCAAATACAAGGTACAAATTCTCATCATATAGTTGAGGCATGTTTTAAAGCCTTTTCAAGAGCAATGCGAATGGCTTCTGAAATAGATATCAGAAGATCTGGAACCATCCCAAGTAGTAAAGGAATGTTAGAAAGTGATTAGATAATTAAATTCAGTACTTTTCTGAATTAGCCACAATTTCATATATTTTTGGCGAAAATAAATATAGTTAATATTTTAAAGTGACCTATATTCAAGAAAAACAAATTAATGATAAACCAGCTTTTAATAAAGAAGACTGGGCTAGTGCATACAAAAATGTTGAAAAAGAATTAACAAATCAACCATTAAATAGAAGTAAGGGGGGGGATATTGAGGAATTGAATGGAACTCTATTCAGAAACGGGCCAGGGATATTAGAAAGAGGAGGCCAATGGGTTCATCATCCCTTTGATGGAGATGGAATGATTACAGCAATTAAATTTGAGAATGGGAAACCATCGTTAACAAATAAATTTGTCCAAACAAAAGGTTTTTTAGAAGAAAAAAAGATTAACAAATTTATTTACAGAGGAGTTTTTGGCACTCAAAAAAGTGGAGGAATTTTAAATAATGCTTTAGACTTAAAATTCAAAAATATCGCTAATACACACGTTATAAAATTAGGCAATGAAGTGCTTGCACTATGGGAAGCAGCGGGGCCACATGCTTTAGATCCTAATAATCTTGATACTATTGGACTAACAACTCTAGGTGGGGTTTTAAAGAGCAACGAAGCATTTAGTGCTCATCCAAAAGCTGATTTCAATTCAAATATTTCATCTGAACTTTTGGTAACTTTTGGAGTACAAACTGGGCCAAAAAGTACTATTAGATTAATGGAATTTTCAAATGCTGGTGAAAATGCTGGTGAATTGATAATAGACAGGAAAGATACTTTTAATGGATTTGCATTCCTTCATGATTTTGCCATTACAACCAATTGGGCGATATTTTTACAAAACGCTATCGACTTTAATCCTTTACCATTTGTAATGGGCCAAAAAGGAGCCGCTCAATGTTTGAAATCAAATCCTAATAAAAAAGCTAAATTTTTTATAATCCCAAGAGAAAGTGGTTTATTTAGAGGTCAACCACCTATAACTATAGATGCACCAGATGGATTTGTTTTTCATCATGTTAATGCATACGAAAAAGATTCAAACATAATTTTAGATAGTATTTTTTATGATGATTTTCCTTCTGTTGGGCCCGATGAAAATTTTAGGGATATTGACTTTGATAAGTATCCAGAGGGTAATTTAAAAAGATCTATTATCGACTTAAAGGGGGGAACTTCTAAGATTGAAACTTTAAGTTCACAATGTTGCGAATTCGCTACTGTTAACCCTAAACTTTTAGGATTAAAAGCATCTTACTCATGGATGGCTTGTACAGATAAGAAAATAGGGAATGCTCCTTTACAAGCTATTAAAAAAATAAATTTGATTACCAAAGAGGAAATTTCTTGGTCAGCTGCACCTAGCGGATTCGTTAGTGAACCAATAATGGTTCCATCACAATCATCAAACAAAGAAGATGAGGGTTACTTATTTATTCTGTTGTGGAATGGTAGTAGAAGAGGAAGTGATCTTGTGATATTAGATGCTAAAGACTTAAAAGAATTAGCTATTTATGAACTTCCAATATCCATTCCACATGGATTACATGGATCTTGGGTTAATAATTAATCAGGCAATTATATTTAGCAATTGAGGAATGATTTTTTTAACTGCTTTACCACGATGACTACATAAATCTTTTAATTCATTATTCATCTCAGCGAATGTTAATTTACTTGATAACTCTTCAAAAATAGGATCATAACCAAAACCACTATTTCCTCTAGGGCTTAAAATAATGTTTCCAAAACATTTAGCCTCTGATTCTAGTATCACATCCCCAGTAGGAGAGCAAACACAAACATTTGCAATAAAGAAAGCACCTCTATTTTCTTCTCCATCAAGTTCATGTAAAACTCTTTCAATTCTTTTTTGATCATTTTCTGCATATCTTGATGAGTAAATTCCTGGCCTACCGTCCAAAGCATCAATACATATTCCTGAATCATCTGCAATAGCATAATTCCTCGTTTTTTTAGAAACTTCACTTGCTTTTTTGATTGCATTCTCCCTAAATGTTATCCCATTCTCCTCAACATCTATTGATTCTGGTTGAAGCAATAATTGGCAATTTACATTTAATAATAATTTTTTATATTCTTCAATTTTACCTTGGTTTTTGCTTGCTAAATATAATTTTTTCATTTTATATTTTTTACTTTATTTATGTATTTTTGACTCCATTCCAAAACCTCATTTAAATCATTTTCAGATTTTGCCTCACAATACAATCTTAAAAGAGGCTCTGTTCCTGAGAACCTAAATAATAGCCAAAAATTATTATCCATTCTCAATTTTATGCCGTCGATATTTGATACACTTTTTATACTATAGCCACATATTTTTGAAGGAATATTATTTTTAATATATTTTTCAAGAATTTCTTTTTCTGATTGATTTGGAAATTTAACATCAATTCTTCTATAAAAACTTGGACCAAAATTTTCTTGAATTTGATCCAAAGTTTCATATAAATATTTTGATTTTTCTGCGATTCCATTTAGTAAAATCATAGCTGCATATAAAGCATCTCTCTCCGGCATAAAGTCTCCAAAACCTACCCCTCCTGATTCCTCTCCTCCAATAAATATTTTTTCTTTAATCATTTTTTTTGCGATATATTTAAAACCAACCGGTAGTTCGAAAACCTCTCTATCTTGATTTTTTGCGATATTACTAATTATGTCTGAACCACTAACAGTTTTAAGTACTGGATATAAATTCTTATTCTTTTCTCCCAAATAACTAATAAAGAAAGGTAATAAAACTTGAGTACTACAAAATCTTCCTTTTTCATCAATTACAGCAATCCTATCGCCATCCCCATCAAAAATTATGCCTAGCGTTTTAATACCATTTTTAGAAGTTTTTGTTAATGTTTCAGTTAAATTATCTAAATATTTTAGCAGTGGCTCTGGAGGATTTCCTCCAAATAAAGGATCATAATCTGCTCTAATTTCAGTAAAAATTTTTGAATCATAACCTTCAAAGATCTGACTAAGGCAATTTGCTGCTGAACCATGCATAGAGTCAACAAAAATATGCAAATTCATTTTCTTTAAATTATTAGCAATAAAATCAATATTAAAATTAGATTTAATTTGATCTAAATGAAACTTCTTAATATCAACTTTTTCATATGCACCTTCCAATCTTTCAATTGAGTTTCCCAGAAGTAACCTTTTTTCAACTTCCTTTGTAAAAGATTCATCCACAGAACATCCTTTAAAACTTTTAATCTTTAAACCCAGCCAATTATAAGGATTATGACTTGCAGTAATAACTAAACAACCTAAAAACATAAATTTTTTGGCGTATAGGCTGCAGGAAGGGGTGGGCACATAACTAGTAGAAAGAATGGGTTCAAAACCACACCCTTTAACAAAAGATGCTATCTCTTTTGCGAACTCATTTGCCATGAATCTACGATCGTACCCTATAAGAATTTTTTTAGAATTTGTTTCTTCGAAGTATTGATAATATAATTCCTGACAAGAAGCGACTACAACTCTTGAGAGATTTGATAGATTGAAATCAAAACCAATTATTCCTCGCCAGCCATCAGTTCCGAATTTTATTTCATCTAGTTCATTTGAAGACAAAGTAAAATAGTTCCTTAATTTCCAATAATTATCTATATTAATTTATATAAGTAAAAATTTAAACTGCCTTTGCAAAAAAATTTGAATAATCTTTATTTAAAAAGTTTTATAAGATGCAAAAGAAAAGCTTGGCTCGATTATCAGGGCAATAAGTCTCAAAGAATTTGGTCACCACATCAATCTATAGAAATAATTAAACGATACAAAACCTTTTACAAACTAAGTGATGGAGATTTATATTCTGGGGAAAAAGCCTGTAAGAGGGGTTCAAGTGGAGTAATCGGATTAAAGGCAAGATCTAAAGTAATCAATAATATAAATACAGAAATGCAACCTCAATTACTTAAAAAAGTAGGTGGTCATAGCAAATGGGGCGAATATAAATATATACCTGTTGTATATAAGTTAGGCCATAGAACAACAAAAGAGCATCTATTCGATTTAGCTTTTTCTTCGATGTTATTAGAACCCTTTCAAGAAGCAAAAATTGAAAAAGGATTGGTAATTTCAAATTTTTCAAATCGAATTAATATTGAAAAAATTGATTTAAATCCAGGCTTAAGAAAAAAAGTAATGCATACCTTTTTAAATTTAAATGAATATCTAAAAAGATCTATTCCAGATATTACTGAAGACAGGAAAAAATGTACGATATGTTCATGGCAAAAGTTTTGCGATACAGAAGCAAAAGATAATGGATATCTAACTGATATAGATGGTATTGGTTCTAAAACAGCCTTGTTTCTCCAAAAAAATGGGATATCTAATATTAAAGAACTAGCTGCTACCAAGAAAATCGATTTAGGAAAAAAACTTTTTCAATTTAAGGAGCAAAGATTTGAAAAAGCTTCAAAGTTTATAAAGCAATCAAAAGCATATTTATCAGGAATACCAATTCAAATTTTGGAAAATAAAAACTTATCTTATCTTTTAAAAAATAAAGATTCGGGATTCTTTATTTTTGATATTGAGTCAAATCCAGATGATAAACATGATTTTTTATATGGATTTTTAAAAGTAAATAGTTTGTTTGAAAATATTGAAGATGATTTTTATGATCCAATATTAAACCTTAAAAACAATGCTAAAAAATCTAATCAAGAAATTATTCAAAAACTTTTTTCTCAAAAATACTGGCCAGTTTTACATTATGGAGAGACTGAGAAAATTGCAATTTTAAATTTAGCTAGGCAATCAGATCTCGATGTAAAAGAAATTGAAATCCTAAATTCCAGATTTATAGACTTACACTTAATTGTAAGAGGATCGTGGATATTACCTATTAGAAACTATAGTTTAAAAACAGTTGCTAATTGGATTGGATTCAAATGGGAGCAAGAAAATGTAAGTGGATCAAAAGCTTTATATTGGTGGATCCAATATAAAAGTACCTTAAATGATATTTTCCTAAAAAAAATAATTAAATATAATCGAGATGACTGTTTGGCTACACTTCAAATCGCGAAGTGGTTAATCAAAAAACATGAAAAGGTTAATTAAAGAAAAGTTGAACCTAAAGATTTCTCTAATGAAATTTGGCCAAAATTATCAGAGAAAAATGGATTTCCCTTATCTAAATATTTTCTCTTTATCATTGCTAGGCCTTTTATTATTCGAGACTCTAATACATAAATGCTGGTAATATAACCAACTGATTTTTCTTTATTCTGATTATTAAAAAGAATTTTATTCACAGATTCTAAATTCACATCTTTATCTTTAGCCGTCCATACTCTGATCTCCTGCTTTAAAGAAGAAACATTCTTGATTTTTGACATTGTTTCTTGACCCAAATAACAACCTTTATTGAAGTCTATAAGATCTGTTAATCCTAATTCAAGTGGATTATTTTTTCCATTAATTTCACTATTTAAAGATGGTATAGCCTGATTAATCTTCCACAATTGCAAGTCATTAGTATTCATTGTATTTGGATTATTTTTATAAAAATCATATTTTTTATCTTCATTTTTTAAAAAAATAGGTTGAGTGATTCTCCAAGAATTCATATCATCAACTTGCTGAAGTCTATTTATTGAAAAAGTATCACTTAATGAAACATCGTCAGACGGAAAAATAATGTCATTAAAGTATTTTCTAATCTCACTAGTATTTCCTACTAAGACAATTACTTTTAATGCATTTTCTGAGCAATTAATTTCAAGTAATGATTTTAAAATTCCATTTGGGGATAACCAGCAAGATTTTAAAACCTTGTTATTTAAATCAACAATATTTCCTGTAGTTATTCCATTTAAGAATCTTTTACTATCTTTTCCAGTAACAGAAAAGCAATCAAATTTTTCAAGCCAAAATTGTTCTTTATTTTCTTTAATTTTTGACATTATTTATAGAAAGTCTTCTATTGAAAATAAGCTTTTTAATTGTATATTTTGTTCTTTCAAGGCCTCATATCCTCCTTCTCTTCTATCGACAATAGACAAAACTTCTTTAACTAAAAGATTATTTTCTCGTAACTTATTAATTGCTTTAATAGCTGATCCAGCAGTAGTCACAACATCTTCTAAGACAGTTACTTCAGTTCCTTCTTTTAATGTAGGCCCCTCTAACCCAGCCTTTGTTCCATATTCTTTTATTTCTTTTCTGATGATTAAAGCATCTATTAATAACCCTTGAGAAGCAGCTGTTACGATTAAACCACTAACTAAAGGATCGGCTCCTAAAGTCAACCCAGCCACAGCTTTTGAACTTGGATCCATTAACTCCAAAAACAAATTGCTAATTAATTTCAACCCTGTGCCATTTAAAGATACAGGTTTACAATTTAGATAATGAGCACTTTTTTTGCCAGATGCCAAAGTAAAGTTTCCTTTCTTATAAGACTTTTCAATTAAAAGTTTTAACAAATTCTCCTTATTTAATTTATTCTTCTGCGAGAAATTGTTCATTAATAGAGGTTAAGCTTATATTTCAAGATTAGGAGAAAAAAAAGAAATCTCACAAAAACTTACTAAGTTGGTGCTTTTTGAAATATTATTTTTATATTGTATGTAAATCGAATGTAATTAATCATTACTGCAGAAAATCTGGGGGTGTAGCAATCTGGTGAATGCACCAAACTCATAATTTGGCTTAGGCGAGTTCGATCCTCGCCACCCCCATCACTAATTTGTTATTGAATGAAAATAACTTTACTATTCTTACTTTTGATATTTCCAGCTTTTTTTGCTGCGAGTGAACTTTCGTTTTTATTAATAAGGCCAAGTAAAGTTTTAAGACTGATAGAAGAGAAAAGAAAAGGAGCATTTTCCATTTTAAAAATTCAAAAAAGATTCAGATCTTCTTTAATAGCATCTCAATTTGGCGTGACAATTTCTCTTATAGCTGTTGGTTGGTTAAGTAAAGGTTTGGCTAATGATTTTTGGAACGTAAATAAATTTTCAAATCGAATATATGATCTCTTATTATTTTTATTTATTGTACTTATAGTCACCCTCATATCAGGTCTTATTCCTAAAGCATTAGTAATTAATAATCCAGAGTCAGCCGCTTTGAGATTAACTACAATTTTTGATGCAGTTCGAAAAGGAATGCAACCTATTGTTTCTGTAATTGAATTTTTTGCAAGTGCTTGTTTAAGGTTATTTAATCTAAACAACAAATGGGATTCATTAAATTCAGTATTATCGGCAGGTGAATTAGAAACATTAATAGAAACAGATAATGTCACGGGATTAAAGCCTGATGAGAAAAACATCTTAGAAGGTGTTTTTGCTTTAAAAGATACTCAAGTCAAAGAAGTAATGATTCCAAGATCTGAGATGGTAACTTTGCCAAAAAATATTACGTTTGCTGAACTTATGAAACAGGTTGATAAAACAAGGCATGCTCGTTTTTTTGTAATTGGTGAGTCTCTTGATGATGTTTTAGGAGTTTTAGATTTACGTTACTTAGCAAAACCAATTTCTAAAAGCGAAATGGGAGCAAATACATTATTAGAACCTTTCCTTTTGCCAGTAACAAAAGTAATAGAGACATGCTCACTAGCAGAAATATTACCTATCGTTAGAGATTACAATCCATTTTTACTGGTTGTTGATGAACATGGTGGGACTGAGGGACTTATCACTGCAGCTGATCTTACTGGCGAAATTGTTGGGGAAGAAATGCTAAATAGCAGAGTATATTCTGATATGAAAATGTTGGATAATTTCTCTAAGAAGTGGTCAATTGCTGGTAAAGCAGAAATAATAGAAATCAACAAAAAGTTGGGATGTTTTCTTCCAGAAGGAGCTGATTATCATACACTCGCTGGATTTCTTCTTGAAAAATTTCAAATGGTCCCAAAAATCGGAGATAGTTTAGAATTTAAAAATATTAAATTTGAAATAATTTCAATGTCAGGTCCCAAAATAGATCGTGTAAAAATATTTCTGCCAAAAAGTTAAAATTGACATCCAATGAAGGATAATAACTAAATATACATGGACTATAAGATATGAAACCAACCTCATCCTCAGTAAAGGTTGGAGTAATCGGTATAGGAAATATGGGATGGCATCATGCTCGAGTGCTTAGTTTGCTAAAAGATGCAGATTTAGTTGGAGTTGCCGATCCAGATGAAAGCAGAGGTAAATTAGCAGTAGAGCAATTTCAATGTGAGTGGTTTAAAGATTATCATGATCTTATTTCTAAAGTGGATGCAATTTGTATTGCTGTCCCTACACTTCTCCATCACAAAGTAGGCCTAGATTGTCTTAAGGCAGGTGTTAATGTTCTTATTGAAAAACCTATTGCAGCTAATGAGCTAGAGGCTAAATCTTTAATAAATGCCTCTAAAATTAGTAACTGTCTTCTACAAGTTGGACATATTGAAAGATTTAACCCTGCTTTTAGGGAGTTAAATAAAATAGTTCAAAATGAAGATATTGTTGTTTTAGAAGCAAGAAGGCACAGTCCTCATGCTGACAGAGCAAATGATGTGTCAGTAGTTATGGATTTAATGATTCATGATATTGATCTAGTGCTTGAATTAGTTAATTCAAAGATACAGAAATTAGCCGCCGTCGGAGGAAGGAATAGTGATGGCTTAATAGATTATGTAAATGCTACTTTGGTTTTCAAGAATAATATTATTGCAAGCCTAACTGCCAGCAAAATGAGTCATAAAAAAATTAGGAATTTAAGCGCACATTGCCAAAATGGTCTAGTTGAAACAGACTTCTTAAATCATTCTCTACAAATCCATAGAAAAGCTCATGAATCCTATACAGCAGAGCATGGAGAATTAGTTTATCGAAATGATGGTTATGTTGAAGAAGTAAGCACAACCTCTATCGAACCTTTATATGCAGAATTAGAACATTTTCTTAAGTGCGTACAAGGTAAAGAATCCCCAGAAGTTGATGGGGAACAAGCCTCAAGAGCGTTAAAAATTGCAGATTTTATTGAATGTGCAGTAGAAAACTCTGGTGATGCAATATCCCTTGAAATACCCTTCTGAATCATAAATAGATTTTATTTAAACCCTACTGCAGCTTGCCAAACAAAAACTAATAAAAAGAAAAATAAAGGTATTAAAGGAAGAACGTCAACGGTTGGAGCGAAAGCCTTATATGCTTCAGGCAATTCAGCGAATGTATTTAAAAGAGTGAGCACCTTCTTAATAAATTAATTAATTATGTTAAGACGTTACCACGTATGGTGAGCAATAGAGGATCTTTTCCATGGAGCGAAATCTATTGTAAAACAATTATCTTTAATTGCAGCAGAAATTGCATTTGTAAATCGAATTAGATGAGAAATATTATGTAGGCTTATAAGCGTTAGGCCTAATATTTCATCATTTCTTACTAAATGATGTAAGTAAGCACGAGAGTACGATTTACAAGTTTCACATTTACAAGTTTTATCTATTGGAGAAAAATCATTTTTAAAGCGGGCATTACGTATATTCCATCTTTCATCGTTAAAAAATGCAGTCCCATGTCTTCCCAGTCTTGTAGGCAAAACACAGTCAAATATATCGAATCCTTTTGCAACAGCTAAAGAAATTTCTCTTAGAGAGCCAATTCCCATTAAATATCTTGGTTTATTTATTGGTAAGAATTTCGGGACGTAATTAATTACACTATGTATTTCTTCGACTGCCTCTCCAACACTGACACCTCCTACCGCTATTCCAGGTAGATCAAAAGAACTTGTAAATTTTGCGCTATGTTCTCTTAATCTTGGATACTTACCACCTTGAACTATTCCAAATAATGCTTGATTTGATTTCTTATGAGTCTGAACACATTTTTGCAACCATGAATGAGTTCTTTGTAAGGAGTCCTCAATATCATTTTCGTTAGCTGTGTGCGGAGGGCAATGATCAAAAGCCATAGCAACATCAGAACCAAGATCCATTTGAATCTGCATTACTTTTTCAGGTGATAAAAATACATGACTACCATCTCTTGGATTTTTAAATTCCACACCTTTATCAGAAATATTATTTAATTTGGCCAAACTAAAAACTTGATATCCACCTGAATCAGTAAGAATAGGTTTATCCCAATTCATAAACTTATGAATTCCACCAGATTCTTTAACTAGTTTTTCTCCAGGTTGCAGATGAAGATGAAAGGTATTCGAAAGAATCATTTCCGATCCTGTAGAGATTAACTGCTTAGATGAAATTCCTTTAACCGTTGCCAAAGTACCCACAGGCATAAATCTTGGAGTGTTTACCTGACCATTTGGGGTATGAAATATACCAGTTCTTGCCTCTGTATTACTACAATTCGATTTAATTTCAAATTCAAACACGATAATTTATAAAATTTTTTGATCCTTTTTTAATAATCTACCCTATTATTTAATATTGAATCTATTTTTATCTCATCAAAAAATATTTAATAAAAAATTTAGCTGGATCTTGGATTTTCTATACGACATTTCCAAAGATACCTTTAATTAATCCCGAATTTAAAAATATTGCACAATTTGCGCCGCCTTTGGGATTTTTTATTGGAACAATACAGAGTTATATTTTTATTTTTTTAAGCGTAAACTCTTGGTCTATTTATGCATCTACTTTAATCTGTTTAGCTTCAGGATATTTAATTACAGGAGGTCTACACATCGATGGTTTAATGGATACTTTCGATGGTATTTTCGCGGGTAAAAAGAAACGTTTAAAAGCTATGAAAGACAGTAAAGTTGGATCCTTTGGTGTTCAATCTTTATTTTTTATAACTTTAATTCAGATTGCTTGCATACTCAAAATTCAAAACCAAATAATTATTGTTTTGCCAATATGCTTATTTTGGGGAAGATTTTCAAATTTATTTTTTATAGAAAAGTTTAAATATAGGAGTTACAAGAAAAAATCTATTAGTCACAAAAAGTTTTGGAATGGATTTAAAAAAGAATCTTTGATTTCCATTGTTTTTCTTTTAATTTTCATCGCATACCAATTTGTTTCAATTACATCCCAAGCAATATTAATTAAATTTTTATTTCTAATTTTAATTGGTATTTTTTTTAGTTATTCTATTCCAAACATACTTGGGAATAAAATTGGAGGCTTCAATGGAGATGCTTGTGGTGCGAGTGTTGTACTAGTAGAAACTACAATGTTATTTATGAATGCAATTCTTTTATAGGAAGTTCTAAATAGAAAATATTCTTCTTCTTAAGACTTTTTAATTCCTTTACATCATTAATTGAGGAGTTTTCAAGCAATCTCAACTCTCCACCAATTTGTTTTGCTAATTTCCTCGCTAAAAAAAGTCCAACACCAGTACCATCCTTCTTCTTAGCCGCAGATCCTCGAAAGCCTTTTTGAAAAATCTTCTCATTTTCAATTTTGGTTATTTTTTTACCATCATCAAATATGCACAGACCTTTACTCATAATGGTGAGTCCAATCTCAGCATCTTTTTGGGCGTATTTAAACGCATTTTCTAATAAATTAGCCACAATTTCAGCAATTACAGCATATTTAGACTTTAATGGCGATAAAGTCCAATCTGGCCAAAGAGAAGGTTCCGTCCAATCTCTATTCTCTAAGTTCGCATTAGCTTGACCCCTTTCTAAAATTGGCCTCAATAAACTCTGGACAGTTATTAGCTTTTTGTTATCTAAATTTGGTGGTAATAATAATCTTTCCTCTCCAATTTCTAGAGGAAGTTTAATAGCTGAATTTAATTGAGCAAAAGAGTCCATATAATTATTAATTTGTTTTTGCTCTGTTATCATGCGTTCGACTATTTCAATAGAGTCATCATCTGAACCAAGTCTTTTTATTAGTAATTTTGCATATGTCCTAAGAGCAGCCAATGGATTCCTCAATTGATGGATTATGACATTGACCTGATTTTTTAAATAATTAATTTCTTCATTTTTATTTTGACGCTCTAATTCGATAGAAACGCATTTAGCTAAAGATAGTGAAAGTGCTTTTAATCTAGAGTCAAGAGATACTGGCCAATTCCCTTCTTTTAAATCAGTTTCTACCCTAAGGACACCAAGTAGGATATCGTTTTCTTGAAGCGGGTACCATCTTCTATTAGGAGAAGAAACTTTTAGTGAAGGATCATCTTCTACTGATATCAGAAGCCTATCAATTTGTGGCCATTGACCAATCATTTCAAAAGATGCTTTAGTTCCTTGCTCCGTTGAAGCAAGATACATAACCAAATGAGTCACCCCCATTGAGCAACCAAAGCTCTCTAGCTGTTTTATGATTAATTCTTCAAATTTTTTTGAGAGCTTCATAATTAGTGAAATTTAAAAAAAAATCTGAAAAAGGACTTGTAAAATATGAAAAAAGTATTAAGATATATAAAGAGGTCTGACTTTAGCCAGCCTTAAATATGAACATTTAATCATATTTTAAGCTACATCAGGGGTTGATGGGTCCTCTATGTAATTTAAGTGAATTCAAAATCACAGATATAAGATTAGTAAAAATAAATAAGACTAATCTCATTAATAATTCTAGGAGTACCAATCAATGTCAAAAAAGAGAAAAAGAATCAGCAGAAGAAGGTTGGCTGGCCAAAGAGTAATGGCACATGTACCTATTTATCATATCGAAACTGGCAAACATAAACCAGTTACAGCTGCAAGAAGATTTATAGCTGAAAATGCTTTGTCTGCCCCTTCAGTTTTCAATGTTCGAAGAAATGAACATACCACTGATAGGTTTTTTTGGGGTGAAAAAGGTTTATTTAGCGCCCAATATGCTGAAGAAAATCATTTTCTATTTCCATCACTAAAAGTCGTAGTTGAGGGAATTGGTGAAGAAAAAATATTTGAAGGTCTAGAACTTACTGCAGATGATTGGGAAGAGATTGAAGAATACGAATATGCTTTCGTTTAAAAAAAATTATTTATATTTGAACTTATAAAATCAATTAAATTTGGATCAATTTGATGGGATCCATTAAATTCTATTAATTCACAAAATTTAGAAGAATTACTTTTTACCGTTTCATGAATAATTCTTGAAGCATCTATAGGCACCACGTCATCAAATAAACCATGACTAATAACTAATGGTGGGCATTTTTCTCCTGGAGCCCAGTTTGGGTGGGGATAACCACTACAAGCAACTATTAATCCTAATTTTAATTTAAATCCTGCATCAATTGCCATAGCTGCCCCCTGAGAAAAACCCAACAAAATTGTATTTCCTATTGAAATCTGATCAGTATCAAATTTTTTTAATGTAGCTAAAAGTTTATTTACTTCAACCTCAGCCCCCTCCCAATCATGAGGGTACAATTGATACCACTGTCTTCCCTGACCACTTGGATGTAATCCAGAAGCCCTCAAAGAAATTACTTCAAAATCAAGATTTATTTTTTCTATAATCTCCTTTCCAAGCGTTAGAAGGTCATCTGCATCGGCTCCCCAGCCATGTAGCAAAATTATTCTATGAGTTGCGGTTTGAGAACTAATCCCGACAAATTCATGATCAATATCATATTTCATGTTTATATTCTTAAGTAAGTAAACTTTTCAATAATGTCACCATTAGCTCTTGTAAGTGTCTCTGATAAAAAAAATATAATCCCATTTTGTAAAGAATTGGTAGAAAAATTTAATTATAAAATTCTATCAAGTGGAGGCACTGCTAAACATCTAATGGAGGCAAAAATTCCAGTTATTAAAGTCGCAGATTTTACTAATTCTCCAGAAATACTTGGAGGAAGAGTTAAAACTTTACATCCGAAAATCCACGGAGGAATATTAGCTAAAAGAACAGATGAGGAACATAAAAAAGATATAGAAGCTTACGATCTTGAACTAATTGAATTAGTAGTTGTCAATTTATATCCTTTTAAGAAAACTGTTGAGAAGGGATCCAAATGGGAAGATGCTATTGAAAATATTGATATCGGAGGACCATCAATGATTCGTTCTGCGGCTAAAAATCATAAAGACGTTTCCGTTTTAGTCGATCCTAGTCAATATCAAGAATTTCTTGAAGAGAGTAAAAAAGGGGAGTTAAAAGCAACATATAAAGCAAAATTAGCACTTGAAGCTTTTCAACATACAGCTGACTATGACACTGCGATATCTAATTGGATAAGAAAAGAAAGAGGTTTACAATCTTCCAAATATATTGAATCTTATCCACTAATCAAAACCTTAAGATATGGGGAGAATCCTCATCAAAAAGCTTTTTGGTATGGTTTGAATAATAGTGGATGGAACTCAGCAGAGCAGTTACAAGGGAAAGAGTTAAGTTATAACAATCTATTGGATCTTGAGTCGGCACTTTCAACAATTTTAGAATTTGGCTATGAAGGAAAAGATGAACCTATAACAGACACATTTGGAACTGTCATTTTAAAACATAATAATCCTTGTGGTGCTTCTATTAGTAATACAGCCTCTCAAGCATTTTTGAATGCTTTGAAATGTGACTCAGTTAGTGCATTTGGAGGAATAGTTGCTTTTAATTCAAATGTAGATAGTGAAACCGCAATTAAACTCAAAGATGTTTTCTTAGAATGCGTCGTAGCTCCATCTTTTGATGCAGAGGCTTTAGAAATTTTAAAAATCAAAAAGAATTTAAGAATTTTAAAATTTTCAAAAGATCAAATCCCAAAAAAGAACCAAACTTCTACTAAATCAATAATGGGAGGATTACTCGTTCAAGATACTGATAATAATGAAGAAAAAAGTGAAAGTTGGATTCCAGTTACTAAAAAAATTCCAAGTACTCAAGATTATTTAGATTTGAGTTTTGCCTGGAAAATTTGCAAACACGTTAAATCAAATGCCATTGTGATTGCAAAAGATCAACAAACTCTTGGCATAGGAGCTGGACAAATGAACAGGGTTGGGGCTTCAAAAATAGCTTTGCAAGCTGCTAAAGAGAATGGTAAAGGAGGCGTTTTAGCAAGCGATGGTTTCTTCCCATTTGCAGATACAGTAGAGCTTGCTAATGAATATGGAATAAGTTCAATTATTCAACCAGGGGGAAGTATAAGGGATGAAGAAAGTATTGAAATGTGCAATCTAAAAGGTATTTCTATGGTATTTACAAAGAAGAGGCATTTTCTGCACTAAATCAATTTGATTTTGGATAATAAGTGATTTTATTTGTCTTACGAAGAAGTGCTAATCTTCCTGGTCCTGCACATAAGAAATAAAGAGAGATAGCTCCGTATATGAATGAAAGTTCAAAAGCATAATTATGACCTTCAACTACTGCTAATGGAAACCCCTCTAAACCTGTATCTAAAAGGTGAAAATAAACAGCAAATGCCATCGTAGAGAAAAGTCCAAGAGAGCTAAGTCTTGCAAAAATTCCTAATGCTAATCCTAATGGGCAAACTAATTGAGTAATAGCGGCTCCATACGTCCAGAGGACAGGATCTCCTGGTAAGAATGGGAAATATTTACCTACAACAAATTCTCCAAAGCCTTGAGGATCTTGAAGCTTTTCCAAGCCATGATGAATCATCAAAACACTAAAACCAATCCTTAAAATAAATATTGATAATTCACCTAATATATTGACCTCTGAATTCGTAGAGGGATTAGCTACAACAACTTCCACCTTTTGAGGAGCCTTTGAAGCATTCATTTTAGCTGTTTGATCTCGATTAGATTGTGTTGTGTCTTCCATACTTCCAAATTATTTTTGGTTATTCTAGGTAATAACGAGGATCTTTTGGTGATATGTATTTAATAAAGTTAAAAATTATGCAGAAAAATTAATATTTACTTAGTAATAGCAATTAACTTTTCAATAACATCAGCGACTATCTTATCTGGAGTAGAAGCTCCAGAAGTAATACCTACTTTAATTTCTCCCTCAGGAATAAAATTCTTTTTCAAAACCATTTCAGATTTAAGTGGTTTATGGAGAATAGAATTTTCCTTAACTGAAATCCTTTCAGGTGTATCAATATGAAAAGAAGAAATATTTTTATTTATAGCTATCTCTTGCAAGTGAGTTGTATTTGAAGAATTATATCCACCAATTACCACAAGGATATCTAAATCTTCATCAACTAATGAAAACATCGCATCTTGTCTTTCTTCTGTAGCATCACAAATAGTATTGAAAGCTAAAAAGTGACTATTTAATTTTTCTGGACCAAATTTATGCAGCATTGTTTTTTCAAAAACTTTTCCTATCTCCTCTGTTTCGCTTTTTAACATCGTTGTTTGATTAGCAACTCCAACTCTATCTAAATCATTATCTGGATCAAATCCATGGGAAAAAGCCTGAGCAAATTTATTAAGAAAATGATTTTTATTCCCTCTACCAAGAATATATTCTGAGACATAATTTGCCTCCTCAAGATTAAGTACTACAAGATATTTATCCGCAAATGAACTAGTAGCAAGAGTTTCTTCATGCTTAAATTTACCGTGAATAATAGATGTAAAAGTATGTTTTTTATGTTTTTCTACCGTATGCCACACCTTTGAAACCCAAGGGCACGTTGTATCAATAATATGACAACCTTTTTCATGAAGAAGTTTCATTTCTTGAACAGTAGCACCAAAAGCTGGCAAGATAACCACATCTCCATCTGAAACCAAAGAAAAATCCTTAATACCATTTTTTGCTGAAATGAATTTAACATTCATTTTTCTTAAATGATCATTAACTGAGGGATTATGAATTATTTCGTTTGTTATCCAAATATTCTCATTAGGATAATGTCTTCTAGTTTCATAGGCCATTGCAACAGCTCTTTCAACTCCCCAACAAAAACCAAATGCCTGAGCTAATTTTATCTTTAATCTCCCTTTTTTATATGTAAAACTATTATTTCTAATTGAGTTGATTAAATCACTTTGGTAAGCTTCTTCTAAAGCTTGGGCTCTTTTAGTGGGAGAGTCAAAACCTCTTCGGTTATATCTGTCCGAATGATGAAGAGATCTTCTAAAAGCTTGAGTGTCCATATTTTTGATATTACAACATTTTTAATAATTTATTGCAAAAAAAAAGAAACCTGACATAAGTCAGATTTCTTTAATTTACTTAAATTTAGTTTATTTAGCAGATGCAAAGTCTGGATATGATTCCATACCATGCTCTGAAATATCTAAACCTTGAGTCTCTTCTTCTTCAGATACACGAATTCCTCCGAATAATCCTCCGATGATAGACCAAGCGATCCAGCAAGTAACTAGTGTCCAGATAGCATAAGCTGCTGCACCAAGAGCTTGAACAAGAAGTAGATTAATACCACCACCATTGAACAATCCCATACCTGCTCCATCTCCTTGAACTGCAGTTCCCCAAAGACCAATAACGAGGGTACCCCATACACCACAAACTCCGTGAACAGAGAATGCACCAACAGGATCGTCAATTTCAGCTGCATCAAGTGCTGCAACGGAGAATACAACGATAATACCGCCAACTAGTCCAGCGAACCAAGCTCCCGCAAGAGTCATGTCACCACAACCTGCAGTAATACTTACCAAACCAGCAAGAATACCGTTAATGATCATAGTAAGATCTGGCTTTCCGGAAGTTAAAGTAGAAACAATAGTTGCTCCAATAGCCCCAGCTGCAGCTGCAAGAGTAGTAGTTACAGCGACATATGGAACCCATTGATCCATAGCAAGTTGAGAACCAGGATTAAATCCGTACCAACCTATCCATAGAATTAAAGCACCTAAAGTAGCAATAGCCATATTGTGACCAGGCATAGCCTGTGGCTTTCCATCGGAGTATTTACCGATTCTTGGTCCTAGGAGCATAGCCCCCACTAAACCTGCCCATGCTCCAACTGAGTGAACAATTGAAGAACCTGCAAAGTCAACGAAACCAAGAGAATCAAGCCAACCACCATTCCACTTCCAGCTACCAGCAATTGGATAAATAAATGCTGTTAATACAATCGCAAAAACAACAAATTCACCAAATTTAACTCTTTCAGCAACAAGACCAGAAACGATAGTTGCTGCAGTACCTGCAAAAGCAGACTGGAATAAGAAATCAACTGTTGGAACTAATCCAGCATCAGTAACCATATCGGCTGTTACTGTGGGATCAAAAAATAAGCCTCCAAAATATAGCCATCCGTCAGCAACACTTCCTCCGTACATTAATGAGTAGCCAATAAACCAATAAGAGGTTACAGCTAAAGCAAATACGAAAAGGTTTTTAGCAAGAATGTTGACGGCGTTTTTAGACCGACACATACCCGCTTCAACCATAGCGAAACCGGCGTTCATGAAGATCACTAAAATTGTAGCGATCAAAAGCCATAAATTGTTAGCTAGAAAAGCTGCATTCAACTCAGGTAAATCAGCTGCGTGAGCTGAAAGATTAAAGATACCTAAACCAAACAAAGCTAGAGGGACAGTTGCAAGCCACAACATTGAGCGATTTGAACTGAACCCACGAATACTCCTCAAAAGGAGCATAGGTCCATTAACAAGACTTGCATCTTGAAGCTTGGACCTAGAGCGCCTTTGAGGCGTTTGCAAAGCAGTGGTCATAAATAAAAAATTAGTCTGCAAAAAAACAGGAGGTCCTGTTTCCTTTCATATATAATTTTGCTCAGAAAACTTATGTATGTCTAGTAGTCGTTTATACCAATTTAATTGTTGCATCCCAAAAAATCTTTGTTAAATTAAGGTATTTTTTCTAAATCAACTTAAAAATCCCAAAAAATTAATTTAATTTTAAGGGTTTAAATCCTTTCCAAGCTACATGATCTGAATGAAACTCAAAACAGCATGGCATTAGTAACATACCTGCACTAATTGATTCTCGAAAAAGCACTCCATACAATGGATCTGATTCATCTCCAGGGGCAAAATAATCTATATCTTTTCTTGTAATGCAAGGAACTAAAACACTTTTACTTTCAGGAATTAAGCCTTTTAATTCTATTAAATGTTTTTGTCCTCTTTTCGTCTCCGTATCAGGGAAAAGAGCTACATTATTTTTTGTCCAAGTAGTATTTTTAACCTCAACATAAATGTTACGATTATCAGGATTTGAAGATTTTGGAGTTAAAAGAAAATCAATTCTACTTTTTTTATCTTTGCCATAAGGTACTTCAGACTTGATTTTAGCTATCTCCCCGAGTTTATCTTTGAATAGGTTTTGTTCAAGAACTTTTCTAATCAATTTATTTGCAAATAATGTATTTATCCCAACCCAAACCTCTTTGTTATCACTTCCTGTTACTTTTACTTGTTCCCAAGTCCAAGGTAGCTTTCTTGTAGTTGATGAAGAAAAGCTAATTCTTACTTTAGCTCCTTCGTTTAAAAGACCCTTCATCGGGCCTGTATTAGCACAATGGGCAGTAACTATTTCTCCATTTGCAATCTGAATATCAGCGAGAAATCTTTTATATCTTTTAATTAAAATACCTTCAATTAATGGTTCAAATTCAATTATTCGATCATTCATAAAGTGTGAACTAGATTAGAAACAAAATATAATGGAATCTAAATCTTCTTGAAAAGATTTAACTCAATATCAAATGCATTCATATTTTAAAAATAATGTGGCTTCAATTTCGTTTGCCACATCTCTAAGTAAAGTTGCGGGTTTTATAAGACAAATATTTATCGCTGCAGCCTTTGGAATTGGAATAACATACGACGCCTATAACTACGCCTACATAATCCCAGGTTTTTTACTCATTATTATTGGTGGAATTAATGGCCCATTACATAATGCAGTTGTAGCAGTGCTTACTCCACTTAAGAGGAGAGAGGGGGGCCTCGTATTAACAAAAGTAAGTATTAAACTAACTTTGTTATTTTTTATTCTAGGAGTAGTTGTATATTTTAATTCAGGTTTTCTAATAAACTTTATAGCCCCAAATTTAAGTGATGAAGCTAAATCTATCGCAACTTATCAATTAAAAATCTTAACTCCTTGTATTCCTCTTTCTGCTTTTATAGGGTTGAGTTTTGGAGCTTTAAATTCAAGAAATAAATTTTTCATATCAAGCATAAGTCCAGCTTTAACAAGTCTGACAACAATTTTATTTATTTCAGCCAGTTGGATCTTTAGTCATCAAAATACAAATTCTAATTATTTGTTTTATTCAGGATTACTAGCCAAAGCGACCTTAACAGGTACTTGTATACAATTTGCTGTTCAGTGCTGGGAAATCAATAAGATCGGCTTATTTAGATTTAATTCGGCTTGGCATTTATTTAAAAATGAAGAGAAAAGAATCTTCAAATTAATCGCTCCTGCAACAATTTCATCAGGTTTAGGGCAAATTAATGTTTTTGTTGATATGTTTTTTGCTTCAAGCTTTCAAGGTGCCGCATCGGGATTAGCCTACGGCAATTTTCTTATACAAGCTCCACTTGGAGTTTTATCAAACGCTTTGATTTTGCCACTACTTCCAAAGTTTTCTGAATTCAATAGTAAGCAAGATAATAGAAACTTAGAAAAAAGTTTAATCTCAGGAATAGAATATTGTTTTTTAACAACTATTTTTTTGACTGGTTTTTTTATCACATTTAATAATCAATTAGTGCAATTTATTTTTCAAAGAGGGGCTTTTAATTCCGAAGCCGTATTTTTAGTAAAAAATATTTTAATTGCCTATGCTGTTGGAATTCCCTTTTATCTCTACAGAGATTTATTAGTTAGAGCTTATTATGCAATTGAGAACCCAAAGTTACCCTTTCAATTATCTTTCGCTGGAATAATACTAAATGTTTTTTTCGATTGGTTTCTAGTAGGAGCTCCAACTATTAATTATGGAAACTTATCTCCTTATAATTTTGGTGTTATAGGTATAATCCTTTCTTCAGGAATAGTTAACTTAATTATTTGTATTTTTCTTACTACAAACTTTAATACTTATGGAATAAAAATCCCTAAAATTATTTTATTAAAAAAATTTGTTCTTATTTCATTAGCCTGCTCTATCACAAGCACAATTTGTTATTCAGTTATCAAGGATATAAATGTATTAAATTCGAACGTTTGGGAGCTATTTATATTAGTTATGGGATTGTTGGCTTTTTTGATTATTTATTTTTCGATAACCAAGATATTCGGGGTTAATAAATTAAATCCACTAATCAAAATATGATTAAGAATCATAAATTATCAAGTATTTCCTCTAAATCACAAATTTGTGCTGCAGTTATCAACTTAGACAAAAGAATTGTTTGATTTCCATCTCCAATTTTTACCTTAATAGCTTCTAAGCCTAATTTTGCAGCCTGCTGACTACCTTTATCTAAATTACTAATACATTCCAAAGCAAGATTTCTAGCTAAACCAGCATCTCCAAGATACAGATTCCATTTTTCTATTTTTATAAAAATTTTTTCTGAAATAATATTTTCTAGATCACTGATTTGCATCTGAGAATTCATAATAAAAACTTAAGTTGATTGTTTTTTATAATCCTTAGGTTTTTTTATAAATACAAAAAGTAAATGCGATGAGAGAATGACTGCCCATACAATTGCAAAATTATTAAAAAAAGCTAAGTCATGTTTAATCTCTTTAAAAAGCCAAGTTCCACTTACGACTGCAGTGAATACCATACAATGAATTACAAAATTTACTATTCTGGAAAAATGTTTGTAAATAGGGTCTTCTGAATCACCATTGCCATACCATTTAATCGGCATAATTATGAATTTAGATTGTTAATATTGAATAGTTTAACTGAAATCTTGTTGACTAAGAGACCCAGGACCAGAGATATTACATAAATATGCGCCTGTAGCTCAGTGGATTAGAGCACCTGACTACGGATCAGGGTGTCGGGAGTTCGAATCTCTCCAGGCGCGTTAAAAATTATGAAATAATTTTTTTACATTTTCTTTCAAAATATCGTCTATATTTAATTTAAAGTTCCCTTTATTTTAATGAATATTCTTCAAAATCTTAAAGAAAGTGATCCAATCATATCCAACTTAATTAATTCCGAAAAAAATAGACAAGAAACGCATCTTGAATTGATCGCTAGTGAGAATTTTGCATCAATGGCTGTAATGCAGGCTCAGGGTTCGGTTTTAACAAATAAATACGCTGAAGGTCTTCCACAAAAAAGATATTACGGTGGTTGTGAATTTGTAGATGAGATAGAAGAACTAGCAATCGAAAGAGCAAAACAACTTTTTGATGCAGACTGGGCCAATGTTCAACCCCATAGTGGAGCACAAGCAAATGCAGCTGTTTTTCTAAGTTTACTTAAACCTGGTGACACTATATTAGGAATGGATCTATCGCATGGAGGACATTTAACCCACGGATCCCCAGTCAATATGAGCGGAAAGTGGTTCAATGCTGTTCACTATGGAGTTGATAAAGAAACTAATAAATTGAATTTTAAAGAAATTAGAGATATTGCATTAGCTACAAAACCAAAACTAATTATTTGTGGATATTCTGCTTATCCAAGAAAAATTGATTTCGAGTCGTTCAGAAGAATCGCTGATGAAGTTGGAGCTTTTTTAATGGCTGATATTGCTCATATTGCAGGACTTGTAGCAACCAAACTACACCCTAATCCAATTCCTTATTGTGATGTGGTAACTACGACAACACATAAGACATTGAGAGGTCCAAGAGGAGGATTAATTTTATGTAAAGATAAGGAATTTGGAAAGAAATTTGATAAATCTGTGTTCCCTGGAACTCAGGGTGGGCCTTTAGAACATATTATCGCAGCTAAAGCTGTTGCCTTTGGAGAAGCTTTACAGCCCAACTTTATTAATTACTCAAAACAGGTTATCAATAATGCAAAAGTTTTGTCTTCAACTTTAATTAAAAGAGGAATAGATATTGTTAGTGGAGGTACTGATAATCATATTGTATTGCTTGACTTAAGAAGTATTAATATGACTGGTAAAGTTGCTGACTTACTTGTAAGTGAAGTTAACATAACAGCAAATAAAAATACTGTCCCGTTTGATCCTGAATCACCTTTTGTAACAAGTGGGTTGAGATTGGGCACTGCAGCTCTAACTACTAGAGGTTTTAATGATGATGCTTTTGTTGAAGTTGGTGAAATTATTGCTGATAGATTACTCAATCCAGATGATTTATTAATAGAAAAAAAATGCAAGGAAAGGGTATTAACTTTATGTAATCGTTTTCCTCTTTATGAATTCAAACTTGAAGCATCAATCAAATGATCCTAACTGTAAAGGGGTTGAAATTCTTTCTATAGGAACTGAGTTACTTTTAGGAAATATAGTAAATACTAACGCTCAATGGATTTCTGAGGAGTTATCAACTTTAGGACTAAATCATTTTAGACAGTCAACTGTTGGAGATAATTCTGAAAGGATTACTAAACTAATTAAAGAAATATCTTCAAGAAGTAATTTATTAATTACTACAGGTGGTCTAGGACCTACTCCAGATGACTTAACTACTGAGGCAATAGCTAAATCTTTTAATGCAACTCTTTCTGAAAGAGAATATTTATGGGATCAAATAAAAAAAAAGCTTTCAATTTCAGGTTCAAATCTCAATAAGTCTAGTTTAAAAAAACAATGTTTTTTTCCAAAAGATGCTCAAATAATTAATAATACTAGAGGCACTGCTCCTGGCATGATATGGAAACCAATTGAGGGATTTACCATCCTAACTTTTCCAGGAGTGCCAATTGAAATGAAAGAAATGTGGAAAGAAACTGCAGTTAATTATATTAAAAATAATTTTTCAGATGGTTATATATTTTTTTCAAATACTCTTAAATTTTCTGGTATAGGAGAGTCTACTATTTCAGAAAAGATTGATAATCTTCTAAAACTAAAAAACCCTACTGTCGCGCCATACGCTAACTTAGGAGAAGTTAAGCTCAGACTAACAGCAAGAGCTAAAAATGAATCAGAAGCAAAAAATATAATTAACCCAATTAAAGAAAAATTGAAAAAAGAGTTTTCCGAATTTATTTTTGGTGAAAACGATGATAATTTATCAAGCGTATTAATAAAGGAATTAATAAAAAGAAAAGAATCTCTGGTTTTTGCAGAATCCTGTTCAGGAGGTCTTCTCTCCTCTTCAATCACATCAATACCAGGCTCATCACAAGTATTTAAAGGCAGTATTATTTCTTACAGTAATAACCTTAAAGAATCATTATTAAATGTTCCAGAAAATCTTATAAAAAAATTTGGTGCTGTTTCTGAAGAGGTTGCAGAAACTATGGCAATTAATGCAAAAGAAAAACTAAATTCAGATTGGTCTATCGCAATTAGTGGCATTGCCGGTCCAGGAGGAGGTAATAAAGAGAAGCCTGTTGGATTAGTTTATATCTCAATTGCAGGACCAAATGGTCACATGACCAATATTAAAAAAATATTTAGCTCAACAAGAAATAGAATTGAAATTCAAAGACTAAGTGTAAATGTGTGTTTAAACAGCCTTAGATTAATCTTATTATCTAGTAGTAAGTAACTTTTTTGCAAATTGAGTCAAGATACCTTATTTGATAAAGTGTGGGATTTACACAAAGTTGCAAATCTTCCTGGTGGCTCAGATCAAATCTTAATCGGTCTGCACCTTATTCATGAAGTTACTAGCCCGCAAGCATTCGGAGCTTTAAAAGATAAAAATTTAAAAGTAAAATTCCCCCAAAGAACTGTAGCTACAGTTGATCATATTGTGCCAACAGATAATCAAAGCAGGCCTTTCAAAGATAATCTGGCAGAACAAATGATCGACACTCTAGAAAAGAACTGTATCGAGCACAAAATTAAATTTTTTAATATTGGAAGTGGTAATCAAGGAATAGTGCATGTAGTAGCTCCTGAACTTGGTTTAACCCAACCAGGCATGACTATTGCTTGTGGAGATTCTCATACATCAACTCACGGAGCCTTTGGATCAATTGCTTTTGGTATTGGTACTAGCCAAGTAAGAGATGTACTTGCTAGTCAAACAATAGCTATGAATAAGCTCAAAGTCAGACAAATTTGGTGTGAAAATAAATTATCAAATGGAATTTATGCTAAAGATTTAGTACTACATATAATTAATCAACTCGGAGTAAAAGCAGGAGTAGGTTATGCCTATGAATTTGCAGGTCCTGCCATAAGTGCATTATCTATGGAAGAAAGGATGACTATATGCAATATGTCCATTGAAGGAGGAGCAAGATGCGGTTACATAAATCCTGATGAAAAAACCTATACTTATATGAAGGATAAATTATGCTCGCCTAAAAATGAAAATTGGAAAAAGGCTGTTAATTGGTGGAAATCATTAGAAAGTAGTGATAATTGTATTTATGATGATGTATTCAAGCTAGATGCCTCTAAAGTAGAACCAACTATTACCTGGGGTATTACGCCTGGACAAAGTATCGGCGTAAATCAAAAAATTCCTTCATTAAACGAGATAGATCCAAACGACCAATTTATTGCTGGAGAGGCATATGAATATATGGGTTTCAAACCTGGACAATCAATTAAGAATACCCCCATTGATGTTTGTTTTATTGGGAGTTGTACGAATGGAAGAATAAGTGACCTAAGAGTTGCCGCTCAAGTATTGGAACATCAAAAAGTAGCAAAAAACATAAAAGCTTTTGTAGTTCCAGGCTCAGAGAAGGTTGCAAAAGAAGCAAAAGAGGAAGGTCTTGATAAAATATTTATAAAAGCAGGTTTTCAGTGGAGAGAGCCTGGTTGTTCAATGTGTTTAGCAATGAATTCAGACAAACTCATTGGGAATCAAGTAAGTGCCAGTTCTAGCAATAGAAATTTCAAAGGGAGACAAGGCTCTCCAAATGGAAGAACGCTTCTAATGAGTCCAGCAATGGTTGCCGCTGCTTCAATTACAGGAAAAGTTAGTGACGTAAGAGATTTTATTAACAAATGAGTTTCAAATTCAAACCTCCAATAGGAAACTTTTCTCAAATAAATGGGAAATGTATATCATTAGTTGGAGATGATATTGATACCGACAGAATAATTCCTGCTCGATTTCTTAAATGTATTGATTTTGATTCCTTAGGTAAATCTGTTTTTGATGATGATCGCAAAACTCTTAAAGGGAATCACCCCTTTGATTTAGAGACTAATAAAGGAGCTACAATACTTATTGTTAATAGTAATTTTGGATGCGGTTCAAGCAGAGAGCATGCTCCTCAAGCATTGATGAGATGGGGAATAAAAGCCATAATTGGAGAAAGTTTTGCAGATATTTTTTATAGTAACTGTATTGCAATTGGAATTCCATGCTTTACTCTTCCAAAGAAATCAATAAAAGAAATCCAGAAATATCAGGATATTCAAAATTTATTCTTAGAGATTGATCTTTTCAAATCCACTGCAAAAGCTGAAGAATTGAAATTTAATCTTGAAATAAAAGAAACTTCAAAAAAAATGTTTTTATCTGGAGAATGGGATGCCACTTCAAAACTACTTGAAAATAAGGATTTAATTGAAAACAAATTAAATGATTTACCTTATATAAATTTTAATTCTAGTTTCTAATAGCTATTCGAAGCCAAATAATGTAAAAGAAATACCTCCTGCTTCATCATGAGGTTGATAAAAAATTCCAAATTCATAAGATCTTTTTCTCCAATTTAATGAGATTTTAGAATTTATAAAATCACCATAATCTTTTGAATCACTATCCAAATTTAGGCTAGCATTACTTTTAAGAATAAGTGGTCCAAATAATTGTTGGTCAAAGGCAATATCTAAGGTAAATTTATCAGCAATTTGATCAAATTTAAATAAACTATCTCCACTTTTTATCTTATAAAAAGGTAATATACTTATTCTCGTATAGTCAAAATATTTTTTTTGTAAATCCCCTAAAATAAATTCAGGTCCAGCACCAAAACCCAAGTATTGTTGATTATTGCCATTTTTATAAAAAGCATAAAATAATTCTAAACTAGTATTAAGACTAAGCCCTTTGTTTATTGGCTCAGAAATATATTTAAACGAACTATCAATAAATTTGTTTGAAGCCTTATTAACATTTAGTGGTAATTTTTGATCTAATGAATAAAATAAACTACCTTTGATACTAGTAACCAGATTCTTACTATTTAAAGTTTCGCTTTTAAAATTACCCAACCCTAAAGATAAAGTTTCAGATTTAGTAATACCATTAACTTCCCAAGTATTTTGTTTTTCTAGTTTGGAACCATAGCCTGTATAAACTTCAGATTCACCTAACGATCCGTTCCAAACCCTATCTCTAAAAACTCCAAAAAAACTTTTATCCCATTTTGAGTTTAAAAAAGAAATTTCTTTACTTAAATTAGACTTAACTCGTAAAGAATTTGGAGATTCATCAGGATCAAAAGAATTTATTTGCTTATCTATTTCCAAATTCCAATTACTAATTTTTCCTTTAATTTGGGAATTAAAACCAAAATAGTCTTCCCAATATGCATCTCTCTTAACCTTATCAGCAGTTATTGAATCTCCCTTACTTACAAAACTTTTGGTATGCCCCTGAAGTGATCTTTGTATTAAGAATTGTGGTTCTAAATCAAGAACAAAATCATCAAATAAATTTATTGAATTTAATTTTCTACCAATGAAATAGCCATCTTTATCCACATTGTCATAACCCATATTCCATCTATTTTCAAAAGAAAAACTTTCTCCTGATTTCGTCAAAGTCCTTTCACCAAACCAGAAGGGAACTGAAATCTTATCATCCAAAATTAAATAATTTAAAGAAGACTTGAATCTTAATTGGTCTTTTCTAGAGATAACTTCAAGTGAATTGATCTCTATCTTAACTTGCTTTAATTCAATTAAATCATTAGTAAATATAGCTTTTTCACTCTTCCATTTTTTTCCATCAATTTCTATTTTATCCGTTAAGAATATCCAATTTTTTAAAGCTCCAGGGGTATTTAAAACTTTTTCCTTAAATATCTCTTTTGAAATTTCAATATTTTTAATATCTGAAGTTTCAACATTAGAAAACAAATCATCAATAAGATTATCTGTTTTTATTAATCCTTTGACATCGAACAAATAACCTTTCTTACTATTGAAATCATATTGAAATCTATTCATCTTGAATAGTTGCTCACCAATACTCAAAGAAATATTTCCTCTAGCACTTACAGTCTTTTGCCTTTTATCATAAATTAGACTGTCTGCTTTAAGAATTTTACCTTGATAAAAAACAAGAACATTGCCCTTTGCCTTTAAAATATTATTTTCTTCAGATTGTATTTCAGATTGGATCTCTAACTCGTTTTTGTCATCAAAAGAGTTGGCTAAAAGTGTTGGCGACCCATCCTTATAAGGATGTAAGATCTCATTTTTAGAATTACTTTTATCGTTATTTTCAGATCTTGGAAGTGGTGTTTTACTTGAAACATTTATGTTTTTTGGAAAAACATTATTAATCCAATTGACGCTTTTTGATTGAGAAAAATTTTTTGAATCAATAGCAAAAAATTGTGTTGCTTTACTCGAAGGAGTTAAGTTTATTAATGCGGAAACAAAGAATATAGCTTTAATTAGTTTTCTAATCTTCAAAATGTTGAACAAATTAAAAGAGGAAATTAATCTTGAGGACTTTCTAAGTCTTTTCTATTAGGTGTTCTTGTAGGATCACTAGCTAAAAAACCAAATAGAAAGATTCCTACAAAGAAAAAAACGATTGTGTAAACTGAAATTTTTAAGGCGAGCATGGAATTGCAATTACTAACAGATTTATATCCTATTAAATTTATATTTAAATCATGTGAAAAGGTTTACTTTTTGTATTTTTGGTAAATTTTGAAATACTTTCTACATTTATAATCTTAGTTAAAAAACCCTAATCATCATGATCGTCCCAGGGATCAGTTAGTTTCGCCGCTTTTGGACCGAAAGCTGTCCATAGTCCAAAACCCGTTAAAGCTAATAGTACAGCCAGTATTGTAACTGCTACAGAAACTGCAGGATCTGGTGCGGATGATAAAGTTTGCATCAATTTTAGTAAATTTGTAAACAATTTATGTATTAACTCTTATACAATAACGAAATATATTTGATTTAGAGAAATTACTATGGGCCAAAAAACTGCATTAGGAACTCTTTTAAAAGCTATTGGAAATTCAGGTCAAGGAAAAGTTGTTCCTGGATGGGGAGCTGTTCCTATTATGACCGTAATAGGTTTACTTTTACTAGTTTTTCTTGTTATCCTCCTTCAAATTTATAATCAATCTCTACTCCTTCAG
>OZSS01000137.1_pt1 | contig 32511 bp, 37 predicted proteins | sample 1779911 | NCBI WGS metagenome assembly OZSS01 (sample SAMEA2603589, study PRJEB24840) | metagenome | biome: Water; feature: Photic zone; material: Seawater sample | place: Mediterranean Sea | collected 2013-11-12 | depth 10 m
TCATCAACAGTTTTATTAACAGCACTTAATAGATTTTTACAAGAAAAAAACGGTTCAAAAATGGCTTTCCTTGATGGGGCTCCACCAGAAAGACTTTGCCAACCAATGGTTGATTATATTACAGAGAGAGGAGGCGAGGTTCATATGAATAGTCCTGTAAGAAAAATAGACCTAAATGAGGATAGCACTGTAAAAAGTTTTACAATTGCCCCTTTAGACTCAGATGAAAAGAAAAAAGTGATTACAGCAGATGCCTACGTTAGTGCAATGCCTGTAGATCTTTTTAAACTATTAATTCCGGACCAATGGAAAGGTATAAATGCATTCTCAAAACTAGATGGTTTAATTGGAGTACCTGTAATTAATATTCATCTATGGTTTGATAAAAAATTAACGGATATTGATCACTTATTATTTAGTAGATCTCCGCTTCTGAGTGTTTATGCAGATATGAGTATTACTTGTAAGGAATATGAGGATCCAAATAGATCAATGCTTGAATTAGTTTTTGCTCCTGCAAAAGAATGGATTAATAGAAGTGATCAAGATATAGTCGATGCAACAATGGAAGAACTCAAAAAGTTATTTCCAACTCATTTTATTGGGGATGACAAAACTAAACTAAGAAAGTTTAAAGTTGTAAAAACACCCAGATCTGTATATAAAGCAGTCCCTGGATGTCAAGAATTCAGACCTAGTCAAAGATCTCCAATAAAAAACTTTTTTTTAGCAGGTGACTATACAATGCAAAAATATCTTGCTTCTATGGAGGGAGCTGTTTTAAGTGGTAAATTATGCGCAGAAACAATCAATAAAGAATATTCCAAAACATCAAATAATGTTTCACGAGAAACATCTAAAATAAATTAAACCTCAAAAATAAAACCTTTTTTGAAAAATTCATTACCCCAACTTAATAAAGCATATGAAATATGCCAAAAAGAAACTCAAAAATGGGCTAAAACTTTTTATTTAGGAACACTTTTATTACCGTACGAAAAAAGAAAAGCGATTTGGGCGATTTACGTTTGGTGCAGGAGAACTGATGAAATAATGGATAGCATTGAAGCTTCAACCAAGACAACTGAAGAACTTTCCGATAATTTAAATGAATGGGAAGAAAACACAAGAAATGTTTTCAAAGGAAAAATACAAACAGAATTAGATGCTGTTCTTTTCGATACTATAGAAAAATTTCCACAGAATATAGAACCATATTTAGATATGATTGAGGGTCAGAGAATGGATCTTGAAAAATTTAGATACAAAAGTTTTTCTGAATTACAGCTTTACTGTTATCGCGTAGCAGGGACAGTGGGATTAATGACTCAGAATGTAATGGGCATAGATAGTGCCTATACATCAGCGCCATGGAGCAATATGCCTGACTCCTCAGAAGCAGCTATAGCTCTAGGAATAGCAAATCAACTTACTAACATTTTAAGAGATGTTGGAGAAGATAGACAAAGAGGTCGAATATATTTGCCCCAAGATGACATGAATAAATTTAATTATTCTGAAGAAGAGTTATTAAAAGGAGTAATAAATAATCAGTGGAAGATGCTTATGAATTTCCAATTAATAAGAGCTAGGGATTGGTTTAAAAAATCTGAAGATGGTATTAAGTGGTTATCCGCAGATGCAAGATGGCCTGTCTGGACATCTTTACGCCTTTACAGAGGAATATTAGATTCTATTGAAAGATTAGATTATGATGTATTTAATAATAGAGCTTTTGTAAAGAATTCAGTAAAAGCGTTTGAAATACCAATATCCTATTTAATCTCAAGGATCAAATAGCTAAGCAGGGGCTTTCTGATTAGCCAACAAATCTTTTAATTTTGAAAGTTCGCCAGCCCATCTTGGATCTGGGGCTTCAAGATTAGGGGCATCACTATGAACAATCTTCTTAAAATCTTTCCTCTTTTTATTTTTAATAGAGCCCAAACTATTTCTCTTGTGTGAGGAAGAATCTTTCTTTTCTGAAAGTTCAACTCTCAATTTGGAGCCATTAAATTCAAAACCATTAAGCTTTTCGATTATTAAATTTGCATTGTTTTCATTATTTGTTGTAGCAAAACCAAATCCTCTACATTCTTTTGTTTCTTTATCTAAAACAGCTTTAAATCTAATAGAATCGGTTACTGATTTTAAAAAACTATCAAATTCTTTTGGATTAAATACTTGTGGTAAATTGCCAATGTAAATACGAATGCTCATAAATTTTTAAAAAATAATTTGAAGTCTGAACTTTAAACAAAAACTAAGCTATGTGTATTTAATCACATTTTGGCGCATTTTGTTGAATCCATTGCTTTCCTTTATATATAGCTTCATCAAAATTGTTCAATCTATTATATGCAAGCTCCATAGAAAGATAATTAATAACCTTTCCTAAGGTAGGTCCATCTTGGATTTTTAAATATTTTTTTAAAACGTTTCCTTTAATTAAATTCGACGGATGAAATAATTTATCATCTTTATCTCGCCATCTAGTGAGCCAATTTATATAAAATGATTTTGGCAAAAAAAGAATAAAAGATGGAAGAATAGTTTCTAATTCTTGATGTAAATCAAATCTTTCTCTCTCATTAAATTCATAAATATTTTGCACCTTCAATAAAAGATTCCATTTTCTTAATAGCCTAATTTTTGAAATTTCAGATTTGCTAAATTTTAAATTTTTCAAAGAAAATTCGTCTAAAATTTGAACAAGATAAAATAAGGGTAAAAATTTTTCCTTTTCAAATTTATTAAATTCTTCAAAATTAATTTTTTCTAAATCAAGAAATATCAAATTTTTTTCTGACTGTATATAATCAAAAATTTTAAATTTATTAATTAAGATTATCGCCTGCGATGCTTTTTTTCCCCTTATTATTCGCTGTATTTCATAATTAATTCTTTCATTAGCAACAAGTCTTAATTGATTTTTATAAGTTTTAATAAAATCTATTAAAGTTACATCAACATTAAAATCTAATTCAGAAATAAAACGAAAGCATCTTAAGATTCTTAATGGATCATCCAATAGGTTCTGCTTTGAATTAGTTCTCAAAAAAGCAAGTTGTAGATCTTTAATTCCATTTGATGGATCAATGAGAAGTTTTTCTTCAAAAGAAAAAGCAATAGCATTAATAGAAAAATCTCGACTTAATAAATCAATATCAATAGAAGGAGAAATTTGAGAAGCGATATCAATTGAGATATGTTTAAAAATAATTCTTACTACATCTCTTGCCTCATCAAGAATAATAAATTTACCTTCAAATTTATCTGCAATTTTTTTACCCACATTAATTGCATTTTTTGGAACTAAAATATCAACATCAATTACATAATTTAATCTTCCTAAAATTAAATCTCTTATATATCCACCTACTAAAAAAGATCCAGAAGGTAAAGAAGACAAAATAAAATCCCAATTATAAAATTTTATACTTCTTTCTATTTCATTAATTATTAGTGTATGATCAATGAAAATATGATTTTTAAGATCTTCTTTCTTGATTATGTGCATTTGCATTAACTGTAAATTAGTTGATAGATGTATTACATATCATGATGTTGAAAAAAATCATGGTGTTGAGCATATTTGTGATATTCCTAATTTTAAACCAATAAAACCTTACATTCACGTAAGTATAATCAAAGATTTAAATGGCGATTCTAAAATTGACTGGGATGTACAATCTTGTGCAAGTTTTTCAGAAGAATCTGGTAAGTGGTCTAAATGTAGGCCAGGTTTAGAGTTACCTATTTAAAGGTAAATGCCTTACGAATTAACAAACCATAATAAATTAACCTTAGCAATTCATAGTACTGATGATTCTTTTGGCTTCGCTTACAGAGAAAACAAAAACTCTTTATCCGAAAACTTTTTTACAAAAAAATTTGAGAAAGATTTATGTAATAACTTAATAGTTGATTTTTCAAATTTTATTAGCAAAGAAAATTTAAAAAGAATTAATAAAATATCTGTCAGTATTGGGCCATCAAACTTTAACGCATCTAGGCAAATAATAGTATTAGCGAGAACTCTCGCTCAGCAAATAAATTGCTCATTAGATAGTTTTAGTTCTTTTGAATTGATGGCAAAAAGAATTGCCAAGCAAAATAATATCTATTACGATAAGAATTCATTTTGGATTTTCAAAAAATTAAAAAGAAGAGGATATATTGCAGGAAAATATGAAATATGCATTGCTGAAAAACCAAGCAAAATCATCACTATCAAAGAAAAAATTATTCCAAAAATTTTTGAAGAATTAACAGATACAGAGTCTTCTTATCAAGCCGAATATTCTGACATAGAGGATTTAAAAGAACTTTTGAATTTGTCTAATAAAAATTCACAACATTCAAGTTCTAATACTTGGGAAAAAGTTTTGCCATTATATCCAATATCCCCAATTAACTGATCATTCATTCAAGCATATTATTTATAGACTCCTGCAAATGATATGTTACTTTACCTAAATCATCTTTTGATGCGCCTTTAGGGGGATAAATCGGTTTCCCAACTTTAATAACTATTTTTGTGAAAAATGGAATAAAAAACTTAAATCTAACTAATCTATTTGAATTAATAATTGCAACTGGTAATAACATTTTTTGATTTTTAAAAGATAAAAGAGCTGCTCCTTGTTTTGGCTTATTTACACGACCATCTTTTTGTCGAGTACCATCAATAAATATACCAATACTATTATTATTTAATAATTTTTCACATGCAGTTTTAATAGTCGTTTTATCTACTATGCCTCTCTTTACAGGATAAGCTCCACATGATTTTATTATAAACCCAAGTAAGGGGATTCTAAAAAGTTCTGACTTAGCCATAAAAGATATATTCCGACCAATAGCATGACCTAATAAAGGAGGATCAAGTAGGGAGCCGTGATTAGAAACCATTATGAAAGCACCTTTATGAGGAATGTTTTCTCTCCCAATTAACTTGCCTCGAAATATCAATTTATAAATCGGTAAAATAATTATTTGACTTACCAATTTATAAATTAATTTTTGATAAAAATAACTTTTCATTAAATCAATATTTAATTTGATCTGCAGAAGATACTTGAGAAATTTTTACATCCTTTAAATGCCTTTTAGCTAGACCACCAAGGACATTAGATGGGCCAATTTCCACCATTTGAATAATACTATTTTCTTTCATTAAATCCATAGTTTGACGCCATTTAACACCATTACACATTTGATTTTTAAACCTAACCTTAAGATCATTTGGATCATTACATAGTGATGGATGAGAATTACTTATAACGGGCATAGAAGGCTTATTAAATTCTAAAGTATCTAAATATTTTGAAAATTGAAATGATGATTCTTTCATGAATGGTGAATGAAAAGCACCCGAAACATTTAATTTAAGGAATCTTTTTGCTTTAATTCGTTTTGAAATATTATCTAAAGCTTTTTCACTTCCTGATAGAACAACTTGAGAAGAGCTATTGTCATTCGCTATTACAAGATCGTCAATCTCTTCTACCAGTAAATCTAATTGATCTCTATCAAAACTTATTAATGCTGCCATAGATCCCTTTGCGGCATCTGCCATTAATTCAGATCTAACTTTTATAAGTTGTACACAATCTTCAAAAGACAAAACATCAGCACAATATAAAGCCGTAATTTCACCTAAACTATGTCCAGCAATATAGGTTGGTTTATAGCCATTTTCTTTTAAAGAGTCTAATAATACTGATTCCACTAGAAAAAGACAAATTTGAGTGTTCTTTGTATTATTTAAATCATCAGAAAGATTTTTCTTATCAGAATTTAGTTCACAAATTTCAAATAAATTTCTCTCGAATACTTCGGAGGCATAATTAAACCTAAATTTTGCATTTGGCAAATCTATAACTTTATTTGCCATACCAATTTTTTGTGAACCCTGACCAGGGAATACCCATGCGACTGTCATAATAAAACTTTTATTTAACCCCATCGAATAAGGGCTGCACCCCAACTTAACCCAGCACCAAAACCACTTGTGGCAATAATATCATTTTCTTTAATTTTCTTATTTCTTATAGCCTCATCTAGCATTAAAGGAATTGTTGCCGCTGAAGTGTTTCCATAGTTACTTAAATTACTGAGAATCTTTTCTGATGAAACATTTAGCCTTTCTCCAACAGAATCTAATATTCTTTGATTTGCTTGATGTAATAAAAGCCAATTAATTTTCTCAGAATTGAAATTTGTTTTTTTAAATAAATTTTCAATAATTAATGGTACCTCTCTAACCGCAAATTTATATACTTCTTGTCCATTCATCTTAATTGAGGAAAACCCCCCACTTGAAAAATTAATATCATCAATAATTAGATCTTGATTATTTTGAGATGGAAGATTTAAGAAAGAACCTCTTTGACCATCCGTCCTCATACTAAAGCCAATTAAATTATCTAATTTATTTGTTCCTTCGATTGCTATTGCACCCGCTCCATCTCCGAATAAGATACAACTTCTTCTATCATTCCAATCTACATAACTTGAAAGTTGATCTGAGCCTATTACTACAGCTCTTTTATAACTACCTGCTTTTAAAAATTGAGTAGCTGTTATTGCAGCAAATAAGAAACCACTGCAAGCAGCTGTCAAATCAAAAGCAACAGCATTAATTGCGCCTAGTTTTGACTGAATTTCAGGAGCAGAACCAAATAGATCATTTGGAGTTGATGTAGCTAATATTATTAGATCAATTGTTTCAATATCCCATCTAGCCATCTCAATTGCTCCCAATGCTGCCTTGCAACCCATTTCGCTAACATTTTCTGATAATCCAGAAATTCTTCTCTGAGAAATACCTGTTCTAGATTTTATCCATTCATCACTAGTCTCTACCTTCTTACTAATTTCCTGATTCGTAAGGATTTGATTTGGTACGTAACTTCCACTTCCTTTAAATGAGACTCCAATTTGATTTAAATTTATTCCTTCCAAAAGAGTTATCTATTTACTTATATAAGTCAAACATAAATCTGACAAAATATGTTTTAAGAATTTAAAACTTGAAGCTTTTGAAGTTGATTTAAATTTTCCATAACATTATGATTTACAGCAGAGTGAGCCAAACGCAGAGCACTTACCACTGATAAAGACTTACTACTACCATGGCCAATTACACAAATACCATTTACCCCAAGCAATAATGCTCCTCCATGTTCAGCATGATCTAACCTTTTCTTAATTCTTAGTAAATTACTTTTTAAAAATGCAGAACCAACCTTCCCCCTTCTTCCTCTAGGCAATTCGGATCTTAAAATATCTAATAGAACCCCTCCAACTGACTCAAGAAATTTAAGTAATATATTTCCTGTAAAACCATCGCAAACGACCACATCAAAATCACCAGATAAAACATCTCTTCCTTCACAATTACCCCCAAAATTAAAACTTTTTTCATTGGATAGTAATTCAAATGTTTTTATAGATAAATCATTCCCTTTACATTCTTCTTCGCCAATATTTAATAAGCCAATTCGTGGTTTTTCTATTTGTAAAACATCTTTGGCATAAACATCACCAAGAAGTGCAAATTGATGAAGATAAGAGGGCTTACAATCAGTATTTGCTCCGACATCAAGAACTAATACAGGTCGAGTTTGATCTCTAGTTGGGAATAACGCTCCTATTGCAGGTCGTTCGATTCCTTTCAATCTCCCTATCCTAAATATTGCAGAGGCCATAAGAGCTCCTGAGTTACCTGCCGAATAAACAGCTTTTGCCTTATTAGTTTTAACCAAATCCATAGCAACATTTATACTCGCATCTTTTCTTTTTCGTACTGCTGTTGCTTCTTCATTCATCCCTATAGGATCTCCACTATCTATTAATTCAAGACGATTATTATCAATTTCTTTTTCTAACAAATCTATTAGACCAACTCTTTCTGCTTCATATCTAACTTTTTCAATTTTGCCTACAAACTTTATATTTATAGGAAATCTACTGATAGCATCGAGACAGCCTTCCAAAATGGGCACAGGTGCATAATCTCCCCCCATACCATCAACTGCGATCCAAATCCTCTCAGAATTTGGTACCTCTTCTTTACTTATTAAATTATCACTATTTTGTAACCTTTTTAAAGGGTCAAAAACTAATGGCTGCAGTGTATTTTTTGCAATTGAACTAGCACTAGAAACTACATTACTAGCAGTGTTAACAACTGATTCAGCACTAGAAACTACATTACCTGCTACATTACCCGCGACATTACTTGCAGTACTTACAACAGAACCAGCACCAGAAACCACGTTTCCTGCAACATTACTTGCAGTGACAGCAGAATTAGCCGCAGTATCAACTATTGAAGTCACGGCAGAATTTCTTTTATACCAAATAACTAATCTTCTTATAGCTCTAGACTTTTTAATAGAAGAATCTTTTTCCATCTATTTACCGTCAAATGGAGATATATCAACTATCCTCTGAAACAGATATCCTGTACCTCTTGCTGTAAGAATTAATTCAGGATTTGCAGGATCAGCCTCCAATTTCGATCTTAATCTAGATATATGAACGTCAACTACTCTCGTATCTACATGTCTTTCAGGTGTGTAGCCCCAAACTTCTTTCAAAATCTCTCCTCGACTAAATGGTTCTCCTGATCGACTGACTAAAAGTTCTAAAAGACTAAATTCCATGCCTGTTAACCTGATTCTTTCATCACTTTTAAAAACTTGTCTTCGATTTGTATCAATTTTAATATCTGTAACCAAAATTAAACCTGAATTTGGCATTCCAGGAAGTTGCTCTTTATCTATTCGTCTTAATACACACCTAATCCTAGCTTCTAATTCTTTTGGACTAAAGGGTTTAACCACATAATCATCAGCGCCTAATTCTAATCCTGTAATTCTATCTGCTACATCCCCTAATGCGGTAAGCATTACGATAGGTACGTCTGAGTCTTTTCTTAATTCTTGACACACTCCATATCCATCTAATTTTGGCATCATTACATCAAGTACAACCAAGTCAGGATCATAATCTTTGAACAATTTTAGTGCTTCTTTACCATCACAAGCAGTTACCACTTTGTAACCAATCATTGAGAGACGAGTCTCGAGAATTCTTCTAATGCTTGCCTCGTCATCTGCGACAAGTATTGTTTCTTTTGTTTGACTAGATACAGCCATTTGTTTCTATTAGCTAATCAGTAAGAGAATTTATCTTTTACCCAATCTAACTTGTAGAGGGGCAAAATCCCAAACATCTTAGTTCCTCAATCTAATCAAAAATTAAATGTCTAATAAATTTTCGACTTTTATTTGTCAAAATTGCGGATCTGAGACTTCTCAATACTTCGGAAGATGCTTAAATTGTAATGAATGGAATACCATCGTTGAAGAAAGAAAAAACACTAGATCTAAAATAACTAGTGTTAATAAAAATAAAAAATCTAAGCTGTTTAATGAAATAGAAATAGGTAATATATCAAGATTTACTAGTGGTTTTAAAGAGTTTGACAGAGTACTAGGTGGTGGAATAGTTCCGGGATCTATAGTTTTACTTGGAGGAGAACCAGGAATTGGTAAAAGTACAATAGTGCTTCAATCAGCAGGGAAAATATCCCTTAATGAAAAAGTTTTATACATCACTGCAGAAGAATCTTTAGAACAAGTAAAAATAAGATGGGAAAGATTAAATCAAAGCAGCCTCGATTTAAAAATTTATGCAGAAACTAATTTATCTTCTATTATCGAAGAGATTAAAAAAATAAAACCTGGTTTTGCGATTATTGATAGTATCCAAGCTATTAATAATGATGAGATGGAAAGTTCTCCAGGATCTGTTTCCCAAGTAAGGACTTGTTCATCTGAACTTCAGAATCTTGCTAAAGAAAATAATATAGCGCTTTTGATAATAGGTCACGTTACGAAAGATGGAGCTCTTGCCGGTCCAAAAACTTTAGAACATTTAGTAGATGTGGTACTCAATTTTGAAGGAGATAATATTGCCTCCCATAGATTACTAAGAAGTGTAAAAAATAGATTTGGATCAACTTTTGAAATTGGAATTTTTGAAATGTTAGAAAATGGTTTAAGAGAAGTTATTAACCCTAGTTCAATATTCACAAATAAAGAAAATATAGCCGGCGTCACAACCACTATCACTAATGAAGGATCGAGACCATTTGCAGTTGATATTCAAGCTTTAGTAAATAAGACTTTCTACAATAACCCAAGACGAACAACAACTGGAATGAGTATCAATAGATTACATCAAATATTAGCAGTGATTGAAAAACATGTTGGGATTAAATTATCAGAATATGACTGCTATATAGCGACAGGAGGTGGTTTTGAAATAAATGACCCATCTTCAGATTTAGGAGTTGCCATATCAATCTTATCAAGCTTAAAAAATATTCCACCATTGATAAATTGTGCATTTATTGGCGAATTAGGTTTAAGCGGTCAGGTAAGGCAGGCAAGTAATATTAGAGCCAAAATTGATGAGGCTGTTAGGCTTGGTATTAAAAATATTTTAGTACCTAAAATTACTAGTGAAATTAAAGATAGTTTTCAAAAATTCATCCAAATTAAAGAAATTTCAAATATAAATGAAGCTATTAATCATGCATTGAACGACTAAATCTATACAAATCTAGAGATAAATATCAATTGAACTCCTTCCAGAAGTTTTTAACCAATTTTCAATATCTAAGTATCCACCAGGATAAAGTCTTACAGCCTTAGACCAAACTTGGGCAGCCTTGTCGAACCACATATCTCTTTGATCTAAATCACCATTCTGTTCAGCAAACCTCCCCCTTTTTTCATAAATTAAACCTATATTCTTAAGACAAGATGGCTGTTTTGGATTTTCTTCTAAGGCCTTTTGATAAGTTTCTATAGATCTATCTTCCTCACCATTACTCATATAAATTATTGCCATGTTCTTTAAAGTTTCTCCTCTATCAATTTTATTTTCTTCTAGTAATAGACTTTCATTATAGTAATCCAGAGCTTCTGAATAATCGCCATTATTTTGAGCAGCTAATCCATCTCTGTAATATATGTAAGCTTTTTTTTCTTTATCAGCAATAGGCATAATCTTTACAATAGATTCAGCAATTACAGTAAAAGCTTTATCTATAAAATTGTCTCTGTTTTGATTATTAGGCACTTTTTTTTAAAAAATAAATTTAAATTAGTCAATAAAGTATCAACTATTTAAAAAGTCTATAACATTTATTACTATAGTAATTAATACAAACAAGCATTACTATGCTTTCATCGCAAAAATATGAATAGTATTCAATTAAATATTACCGGGATGAAATGTGGGGGTTGTGTTAACACGGTAGAAAATATATTAAAAAATTCGGATGGGGTCCAAAATGTTTCTGTTAACTTACTTACTAAAAGTGCATATTTTGAAATTAATAAAACAGTTCCAAACATTGATCAGGTTTTAGAAAACCTCAAGCAAAGCGGTTTTCCCGCAAAGATTTACATAAATGATTTTTCAAAAAAAGTAAATAAAGTTCAATTAGAAAAAAAAAAGAAATGGATTAATCAATGGAAAAAACTTAATTTTGCACTCTTACTTTTATTGTTTTCAGGTTTAGGGCATTTAGCAGAAGGAGGTTTTTTAAATTTACCAATATTAGGAAATTTATTCTTTCATGCTGCACTGGCCACATTAGCTTTATTCTTTCCTGGAAGAGAAATTGTAATCAAAGGATTCAAATCACTTATTAAAAATCGACCAGATATGGATTCTTTAGTAGCTCTGGGAGTAAGTAGTGCTTATACAACAAGTCTATTATCATTAATATTTCCTTCGACTGGTTTTCCCTGTTTTTTTAATGAACCAGTAATGTTATTGGGGTTTATTCTTATTGGACGGTTTTTAGAAGAAAGAGCAAGGTATCAAACTGGTTCATCAATCGGAGAATTACTAGATCTCCAACCAGAAATGGCAAATATTTATATAGAAGCAAATACAGTCAAATCAGTCAGAGTACATTCTTTAAAAATAGGAGATGAAATTCAATTATTAGCTGGAGATCGTGTACCCGCTGACTGTATTGTTATTAATGGAAATTCATCTGTAGATGTTTCTCATATTACAGGTGAATCTAAACCTATAGATGTGTACTCAGGTGAACATTTACTTAATGGCTCATTAAATTTAAATTCCACCTTAAGGCTAAAGGTTATCAAAGTGGGAGAAGAAACTTCTCTAGCAAAACTTGTTAGTCTTATTGAATCAGTTCAATCTAAAAAACCTCCAATTCAGAGAATTGCTGATAAGATTGCAGGGAAATTTACATACTTCGTACTAATTATTGCAACTTCAAGCTTCTTTTTTTGGTGGAAAGGTGCAAAACAAATTTGGCCAGATTTGTTAATAAACAATCATCATGACTTGATAACCACCTCCAATCATACGTTACATAATTCATTAGGTAGTAATGCTGAAAATTTTTTAACTTTAGCCATTCAACTCTCAATTGCTGTTTTAGTCATAGCTTGTCCTTGCGCTTTAGGTCTTGCCACTCCCACTGTAATAACAGTTGCATCAGGTAAAGCTGCAAAAAAAGGCGTTTTATTTAAAGGAGGAGATAAAATTGAAATGGCATCAAAAATTAATCATATTATTTTTGATAAAACAGGAACATTGACCAGAGGTAAACCTTTCATAATCGATTATTTAAATACTGCTGATAAATTATTTCTATTAAAAATATCTGCAAGTTTAGAAAGTCAAAGCCGACATCCCATAGCTAGTGCATTAGTTAATGAAGCCAAAAAACAAAACCTTGGCTTGTTGAAAATTAAAAACATCCATACAGAATCTGGTAGAGGTATATCAGGGGAACTTGATTCAATTGATGGGGAAATCAATATTGGAAGTGTTGAATGGTTGAATAGTAAAGGAGTAATAATTGACAGAAAATCAAAAGAAATATTGGAAACTGAAGAAAACAAATCCCATTCTGTGATTGGAGTATGTATAAATAAAAAGTTACTCGGATTTATTTTATTAGGTGATTTATTAAGAGAGGATTCTATTAATTCTGTTCAAAAATTAAGAGAGAATAATTATCAAATAAAAATTTTAAGCGGAGATAGAAAAGAAACTGTAGTCGAGTTGGCAAAAAAATTAGATATTCCAGAAGCAGAAATAAAATGGGATCTTCTTCCAGAAATGAAATTAAAAATAATTGAAAATTTAAAGAAGAGTAATAAAGTTGTAATGATTGGAGATGGAATAAATGATGCACCTGCTTTGGCAGCTTCAAATTTAGGAATAGCAGTTGGTTCAGGTACCCAGATTGCGAAAGCGAATGCAGATGTTGTTTTAATGGGAGATCAGTTATCTGGATTACCTTATTCACTTAGTCTTGCAAAAAGAACAATAGGAAAAATTAAACAAAATCTATTCTGGGCTTTTGGATACAACTTGATTGCAATTCCCATAGCGGGTGGTATTCTATTTCCAAAATATGGCATTCTTCTTACACCATCAATCGCAGCATTATTGATGGCAACTAGTTCAATAACCGTTGTAATAAATGCTTTATCTTTAGAATAAATGAGGGGTAAATTTATTGTTATTGAAGGAATTGATGGTTGCGGTAAAACAACCCAAATTGATGAAATTTCTAGATGGATCCCTACTAGTGGTCTTTTGAGAGGAAAGCAAAAATTAGTAAAAACTAGAGAACCTGGAGGAAGCTTATTAGGTAAAAAAATTAGAAATTTAATACTTGACAATCATGAAGATAATAAACCTTCTTCTCTGGCTGAATTACTGCTTTATTCTGCTGATAGAGCAGAACATATTTCCAAAACCATATCACCTGCTTTAGAAAATCAAGACTGGGTACTTAGCGATAGATTTTGTGACTCTACACTTGCTTATCAAGGTTATGGTAGAAATATAAATCTTGAGATTATCAAAAATATCGAATCTATTGTTTGTCAAGGAGAATACCCAGATCTGACTATTTTTCTAGAAATTTCAGCAGAAGAAAGTGTATTACGAAGGGAAAAGTTTATTCCTGATAGGATAGAATCTGAAGGTATAAAATTCCTAGAAAAAGTTAATGAAGGTTTTAAGTTGATTGCAAAAGAAAAAAATTGGACAACAATATCTGCTGTACAGGATATAAATACTATCACTAATGAAATAAAAGAAACCTTACTAAAAAAGTTTTCTCGAGTAAACAATGATTGATCTTAAAACTGAGAATCTTTTAATTAATAAAGAAGTTAATGAGAATCTAGAAAGCATACTTAAGAGAAAAGCATTTTCCAACGGTTATATATTTTATGGTCCGGAAGGTATAGGAAAAAAACAAACCGCTATGAAATTTATTATGGAAATTTTTAATAAATATTCATCTAATTCAAACATTAAAAAAAAAATCATAGATAAAAACCACCCTGACTTCTTATTAATTGAGCCTACCTATTTTTTTAAAGGTAATCTTATAAATCGTTCAGAAGCTGAACCTTCAAAAAATAATAAAGAAACAATAAGAATAGAGCAAATTAGAAATTTAAAGACTTTTCTAGGTCAAAAATCCATTGAATCAGGTAGAAAAATTGTATTAATTGATGATGCTCACCTTATGAATGAAGCAGCATCTAATTGTCTTTTAAAAACACTAGAAGAACCCTCTAACGGTATATTTATTCTTTTAACTTCTAGGTTAAACTTACTTTTGGATACTATTATCTCAAGATGTCAACTTATAAGATTTAAATCTTTTTCATATAAACAGCTTGAGATTTTCATAAGAAATAATTTAGATTCTACGGTTTTTGATATTTATAAAGAAATAGATTTAGAATATTTTATTAATTCAGCAAATGGCTCTCCAGGAAAAATACTGAAAGATATAAAAATTTGGAACCAATTACCAAATGCACTTAAAGAAAACTTGAACTTTCCATTAAGTGATAATTTAGAAATACTAAAAATAACAAAATTAATATCTGAAGAACTAGATATTGATCAACAAATGTTTTTAATAAATTTTGTACAACAAAAATGTTGGGCAAAAACTAGAAACAAAAACATCCTTAAAAAACTAGAAGATTTGAAGGTACATCTTAAAGGTTTTATACAACCACGACTAGCATGGGAAGTTACTTTATTAAAAATAGCAATTGAAGATTTGTAAAGTTACTTAATTACTCATTGGATTAAGTTTTAATTTGTAGATTCCGCAAACTCTTGCATCCCATTATCAACCTGAGCTAACGTAGGTAACTCAAGGCAATATCCCGCTCCATAAACAGTTTTTATATATTTTGGCTTGCGAGGGTCAGGTTCTAATTTTGTTCTTAAGTGTCTTACATGAACTCTAATAGTCTCAATATCATCGTCAGGTTCGTAACCCCATACTTCCTTTAATATCAGTGCTGGAGAGACTGTTTGACCATGTCTTTGCAGCAAACAGTGAAGTAGCTCAAATTCTAAATGGGTAAGTCTCACGGCAGATTCGAACCAAATAGCTTCAAATCTTTCCGGAACAAGAGTAAGAGGTCCATAATTTAAAATTTCTTGTTGATTAGTTGAATTCAATTGTGCTCTATTAGTTCTTCTCAATAAAGCTTTAATACGAACGTATAATTCCTCTAAATCAAATGGTTTTGTGATGTAATCATCAGCACCTGAATTAAATCCAGTAACTTTATCTTTAAGTCCACCCAAAGCTGTAATCATTAATATGGGAATATTTGAAGTCCTTTCATCTCTCCGCAGTCTTTGGCATAATGTCAAACCATCAACGCTAGGTAACATTAAATCTAGAAGAATTAAGTCAGGAGAATATTGAAGGGCTAAAGCTTGACCTTTAATACCATCTTCAGCTTTTTGAACATCAAAACCAGAATGCTCAAGATGACCAGATACTAATTCACGCATATCACGATCATCTTCTATCAATAGGATTGAAATTTTCATATCTGACCGATTATTAAACTGAGATTAAGATTTTGTATAACGATTCTCTCAACATTTTGCATTTATTGCAGACCTAATTTAAAGACTTATATAAGTTATTACAATAAAAAAACTAATTACTTCAATGGATTAGACGGAAATATCAACTAAAAAGAAAATATAAATTTTATAAATTCTTTCGATTTGCTTAATAATTACTTAATAATTCAATATAAATCGGCAAGTAACGGCAGTTAAATTTGAATCAAAACATGAATGTCAATATCTATGAGAGTAATAGATTCAGATGATTGTTATTATACCAATTTAAATCTTTTGTTTTTAAACTAAATTTTTTTCGTAGAATAATATGTAAATTATTTGTGACTGAAAATTTTTTTTAGATGCTAATTGTTAACTTTATTATAAAAACAAACTGAATATTAATGAAAAAGAAATCTATTACTTACACCGATTTATCTAAAAAGCAGTTACAACATCTAAAAGAACTTTATATTCAAAAAAAAGTTGAATGCATGAGCCATAAAGAGTTAAAAGAATTTGTTTTAGAAATAATTAGCCATCAGATAAACGACACAATTGGAAAAGAGGAGGAAATGGAAGCATGGATGGAAATGTCTAAATTTTATGGCGATCAATTTGAAATTATAATTTTGGAGATTCAACAAAAATTTGCAAACAACGAAAACTTACAAAATTTTGAAGAAGATTCAAAAGAGCATAGATTAGAATTGCTTGAAAAAAATAATATCGAACAGAGTAAACAAGACATGTGGGATGATTAACTCTTTAAAATTAGGTTATTAGGCGCTTTTAAAGTTTTTCCCATTAGTTAGTTGTATTTTAAATAAAAAAGAGACCCGTAGATCTCTATACCTGCTTAAAAGGAGTTATAAAACTCCCCGGGCGGGATTCGAACCTGCGACCAATCGATTAACAGTCGATCGCTCTACCGCTGAGCTACCGAGGAATATAAGATGAATTTAGCTCTTTAAAGTACCTTATGACAAGTACAAGGGTTAATTATATTGAAATTTTGATGGTTCTTGCCAGCTAGATAAAAAACCATTTTTCAACTCTGCTACTGCATCAGCATAAGTTAATTCTTCATAACGATGAGTAATCCACAAAGCCGATAAAGGTTTTTTATGGTCACTTGTAAGATTTTTAATAGTTTGCAAAACTTTTAATTGGCTAGTTTGATCAAGTAACGCTGTAGGCTCATCTAAGAGAATAAAATTTCTATTACTAATCAGAGCGCTTGCAATAGTTAAGCGTTGTTTTTGTCCACCGCTCAAAGTATGAACTGGCCTTTTTTCAAAACCAGCCATTCCTACTTGATCAAGCACATATTCAATTTTTTTATTAATTTCATTTTGACTTATATTCTGATTAATATTAATCAGAAGTTCACTTCTACAATTTGGCATCAATATTTGATGATCAGGGTTTTGAAAAACCATGCCAATATTTGCATTAGAGTAGATAACACCATTTTTGGGTTTAATTATTCCATTAATTAATTTTAAAAGAGTACTTTTTCCGCTCCCGTTTTTACCTACGACCATCCAAAATCCATGTTTTTTGATTGATAAATTACATTTAAAAATTAAATTTTCTTTTTCTCCAGGATATGAAAAAGAAACATCTTTGAAGTTAATATGAGGTATTTCATTTTCAAGGGAATCTCGCATTAATTCTATCAATCTATGTTGAGAGAAAATCCTGGTCTTTTAGCTCCTCCTGCTACTGAAGATTTTTCATATATCTGAACAGAAATGATTTCTTTAGCTCTTACAGCAATTAATTTATCTTGCACTTTGTCACACTTTAATTCGATCAAGTTTGATGATTCTAAAGTTTCATTCATAGAACTTTTTATTTCATCATAAATTCCTTTAACATCATCAAATTCTTTCTTCTGAATTGATATCGGAAAAGGTGAATATCTCAGACTTAGTTCCAACGAATACATAATCATAATAAAAAACTACTTTTTATATTACTAAATATTTTTCCGCAGAAAGTTATTTAAATTAAATTCTTTTGAGAAAATTATATAAAAGATCTTTAAATACAATTATTATGACTAAAGGAAATTTTATTTTGCGTTTTAAAAAATAATTTCATGGAAATAGCAAATGATATAACTTCTCTAGTTGGAAATACCCCATTAGTTAAATTAAATCGAATCAGAAAGTATTTTGATTGTTATCCAGAAATAATAGCCAAACTAGAAAGTTTCAATCCATCAGCGTCCGTTAAGGATCGGATCGCTTATTCAATGTTATGTAAAGCTGAAGAAGAAGGATTGATAACACCAGATAAAACAACGTTAATTGAAGCAACTAGTGGGAATACTGGCATCGCATTAGCAATGGTTGCTGCAGCAAAAGGCTATAAATTGATATTAACTATGCCGGATACGATGAGTATTGAGAGAAGGGCAATGTTGAGAGCATATGGAGCTGAATTACAGCTAACACCTGGGAAAGACGGAATGAAAGGAGCTTTAGATTTAGCTAATGAGTTGTCTTCAACCATTACAAATAGCTATCAATTTAATCAGTTTGAAAATTTTGCTAATCCAGATATTCATGAAAGAACGACGGCTCAAGAAATATGGTCCCAATCCAATAACAATTTAGATGGACTAGTTACAGGAGTTGGCACAGGAGGAACAATTACTGGTTGTGCACGTTTTTTGAAAAAAGTTAATCCAAATTGCAAAATTTATGCCGTAGAGCCCAAAAAAAGTGCTGTGATTTCCGGAGAAAAAGCAGGATCTCATTCGATTCAAGGAATTGGCGCGGGTTTTGTACCTAAAGTTCTTAATACTAAATTAATTGATGAAATTATAAAAATAGATGACGATGAAGCATTTTATTATGGGCGTTTATTAGCTAGATTGGAAGGCCTTTTATCTGGCATCAGCAGCGGTGCAGCTTTAGCAGCAACTATAAAAATCGGCAAAAGAAAAGAACTAATGAATAAAAGATTGATAGTTATTCTTCCAAGTTTTGGCGAAAGATATTTATCAACAGCAATGTTTGAGTCTAATACTTCAATTCAAGCAAGAAAAGATGGTTATCTTTAATGCATAATTTATAAAAATGGAAAAAAATTTATATGAAGAATTAGGTCTCAAACAAAATGCAACCAGAAGTGAAATTAAATCGTCATATCGCTCTTTAGTTAAACAACATCATCCAGATGCAGGCGGCGAGAAAGAACGATTTCTTGCAATACAAAATGCCTGGGAAACTCTAAATGACCCTATCAAAAAGAAACAATACGATAGCAGTTTTTCCTTTTCCAGCTCATCATTTGATTCATTAAATGAAAATTGGGAAGAGAAATTTAATTCAAAAAAACATAATTCTTCAATTAAGGACAAAGAAGTTGAAACATGGATTAAAGAAATTTATAGTCCGATAAATAGATTAATTAGTCAAATCATTAAACCTTTGAATAACGAAATAAAAGAGCTATCTGCGGATCCATATGATGACGAACTAATGGAAAATTTTTGCAGTTATATTATTCTTTCACAAAAGAAAATAGAAAAAGTTGAAAAAATTTATAACAAAAAAATAGTTCCAAAGTCTATTTCAGCTTTAGGCCTCGATCTTTATCATTGTTTTTCACAAGTTAAAGATGCGCTATCAGAATTTGATAGATATACACAAGGATACGTAGATAATTATTTATTTGATGGCAAAGAAATGATCAAAGAAGCAAAAAGAATACAATCAAAGATGTCTATAGAGAAAAAAAATAAAAACTTTTAAATATAAAAATTTTATTGAGTATATTCTTTAAGTTGATCTAATTTCAACCAAACATCTGGAACAGGTCTGCGCCATCGAACCTGAGCATATTCCTCTTTGACTGAAAGAATCTCTCCAGGACCTTCAAAGACATAATTAGGTAGATCATCATCACTGGCTAGCGCTTCGATACTTTTTATATAATTTTCTCTATCGACAAAAACTAAGCTTCCTTTCTTGAGAGGCTTCTTTGGAATAGAATCTGTCATAATAAATTCAAGAAAGTTATTTGAAATTCATTATACAAAAACTTGTTTGAAAACTATTAAAAAAAATTTATAACGGAATAATAATTACAAACTTCTAAAAAATTTAATAGCCTTAAATGATAAACATCTATAAGATATGCGTCTTTTACTACTTGGCTGCACTGGATTTGTTGGTAAAGAATTAGTACCAACACTACTCAATGAAAATCACGAAATATACATTGTAAGTAGAAAACCCATTAGTAAATTAAAGCTTGATTTAGATTTCAATAAGTTTAAATTTTTTCAAATAGATTTATCAAAAGAAAAAAATTGGAATAACGAAAATCTTCTAAATATTTTAAGAGAGACAGATGGAATTATTAACTTGATGGGAGAACCCATAGCAGAAAAAAAATGGACTTCTGAACAAAAACAGGAGATTGAAAATAGTCGTATTAACACCACGAAATTTATGATGAAGACCCTTAAAAATTTAAAAATCAACCCAAAAGTCATTATAAATGGATCAGCTATAGGTTATTACGGTACAAGTTTGTCTAGTGAATTCACTGAAAATAGTCCTGGAGGAAAAGACTTTTTATCTAATCTTTGCAAAAAATGGGAGGCGGTCGCCGCTGAAAAACCATTTTTCTCAAGGTTAGTTATTTTTAGAATTGGAATTGTTCTAGAGAAAGACGGAGGAGCATTAGGAAAAATGCTTCCTATATTTAAAGTTGGATTAGGTGGACCAATTGGAAATGGTAAGCAATGGATGAGTTGGATTCATAGAACTGATTTATGTGCTTTAATTATTCAAGCATTAGTTGATAAAAAGTATTCGGGAGTATTTAATGCTGTTGCACCAAATCCAGTATTAATGAGAGAATTTTCTCAGACTTTAGGCAAATGTCTGAATAGACCTAATTTACTTCCAGTGCCTGGAGCGGTTTTAAAAATATTGTTAGGAGATGGAGCGAAAGTTGTTTTAGAAGGACAAAAAGTAATTAGCAGTAAAATCAAAAATTATAATTTTAAATATCCTCTTCTTGAGAAAGCAATTTACGCCTCCACCAAGAATTAATACCGTTTACTAAAGCACCAATAATAAGAATTGTTATCAATGGAACTACAAGAGGATTCCAAACTATCTGAATAAAATTAATAAAAATAGATATCCCATTAAATTGCATGATTATTGCAAAGATGAAAAATATTGCAAAAAAAATCACTGTAAATAAATTTATTAATAACAAATTATCGATAATTTGTTTTAACTTATTTTGATTATTCTCCTTAGTCATTTTTTATAACGATATTCATATCATCAACTATTTTAAGACAAGCTTTGTTTTCACCCAGTCTTTTTTTAGCATTTTCATTACATGAGATCATAAACTTCTTATTTAGTTGTATAAGGTATATTATTTTTATGATCAATTTAATTGTCTGATTGATTTGATCATTTTTGTCTTTATATTTAGTGGCACAAAAAACATATTTTCCTAGCAAACGTCTTTGTGCTTCTGCAAAAGTTTTTGTAAATTGTGGACCTTTACCTTCAATCTGAATAACCGGTTTTCCTAATCCAATCGCTTGCTCTGCTGCTGTTCCTGCCATGCTAATACAGCATCTACTTTTCAATAATATTTTGTCAAAATTATTCCAATATATATTCACTTCTAAAAATTTATATTGGAATTTCAAGAGATTATTATCTTTTATATTTTCTATTTTTAACCATCCTCTTTTTTGAAATATCTCCTTTATTTTTGATGAAGATAGAGCATTAACTATTGCAAAATTAAACTGAATTTTTTGAAAATATCTTAAATCTGACAATGCCTCTAATACCTTTAAAATCAAAACAAAATTATCTAAAATCTCGGGGAATCTACTTCCTGGAAATAATCCAATACTAAATTCATCTTTATTTAATTCTTTGTTTCTAGGGAAAAACTTATCCATAAATGGGTTGCCTAAAAAAGACACTTTCTTTTTTAATTGCAATGTTAAATCATTAGCTGTAAGGGAATCTCTCGTATATATTTTTTTTGCTTTTTGTGAGAGCAAGAAAAATTTAGAAGGCCATGGTAATTTCAACTTCCCTTCATAATGGCTGGAATAAGCAACTAAATATGTACAAAAATCTTTCTTACAAACCCATGCAAAAAAAACTGGCACAATATCTCCAACTACAACAAAATGATCATATTTTTTTCTTATTTTAAAAGTTAAATATAATCTTTTTAGAAGATAAAATATTTCTCCTCCTAATATCTCAGTAAGTCTTCCCTTAAGGGAATTATAACCAATTCCTCCTGTTCTAAATTCCTTAGTTTTACCGATAATCTTAATTTTTTCTTTTTCATAATGGTTTCCCATACCAACAATTGGCAAAGCATGAACAGAATAACCACTTTTTACGAATTGTTTAGCTATTAGACTGCCAGATAGATCTTCTCCATGCCCATTACTTAAAATTAAAATCTTAAACAATTTAAAATTCCAACCATTTTTTTACTTTAGTTAACTCAGGCCAATCTGGATATCTACTTAATCCGTCTTCAACAGATTCTTTCAACTCACTTTTCACATCTGGCATCATCATAGACATTTTTTTTATTAACTCAATATGATCCCTAACACCTTTATTATTAGTAGCCAAAAGAGCTAAAGACAAATTCATTCTTGCTTGTGGATCTTGCTGATTTAATCGAACAGCTTGTCTGGCAGCTGACAAAGCTTCTTCATTATTTTTCAAAAGTAATTGAAGCCATGATAAACAAGTCCAAGCAGCAAAATGATTTGGAATTTGCTGTATAATTTTTTGAAAATCTTGAACGATTGGAATTAAATCTTGCCCTGCTTTATATCTTGATAAAGCTGCATTAAAATCCTCTTCGATGGGATTAATTTCGTTATTCATTATTTATTAAACTGCAAAAGAGCTTCCACAACCGCAAGTTTGAGAGGCATTTGGATTTACAAAATTAAAGCCACCTCCAATTAATTCCTTACTAAAATCTAACTGCATTCCATAAATATATAAAAGACTTTTGGGATCACAAACAACTTGAAAGCTTTGATCAGCTTTTAATGAATAATCATAAACTTTATCATCGGGATTTATTTCATCAGTTCCTATAAAATCCATCGTATAACTCATCCCACTACAACCGCCAGATCTTACTCCTACCCTTAGTGCTTTTTTATCACTTTGGCCCTTCAATAAATTTGAAATTTGTTCTATAGCATCATTCGTAATTAAGATACCTTTGCCATCATCAGAATTTTTAATTTCCTGTTTAACTTCTACATTTTCCATAAACAAAGGGATTCTACTATTAATAATATAAAAACTTAATCGATAGGATGCATAGAACAAACGTTATCCAAACTTGATTTGTTATAATTTTAAGAAAAAGTGAAAATTGCAATAGTTGGTTCTGGATTAGCTGGTCTTACAGCAGCAGTCAATTTAGTTGATGAAGGCCACGAAGTAGAAATTTACGAGAGCAGATCATTTTGGGGAGGTAAAGTAGGCAGTTGGGAAGATAAGGATGGCAATCACATAGAAATGGGTTTACATGTATTTTTTTACAATTATGCAAATCTTTTTAAATTAATGAAAAAAGTGGGAGCTCTAGACAATTTACTCCCGAAAGATCATACTCATCTATTTATCAATAATGGTGGTAATTTAAAATCGTTAGACTTCAGATTCCCTTTAGGTGCTCCTTTTAACGGACTTAAAGCTTTTTTTACCACCGAACAACTTACTTGGGTAGATAAGTTCAGAAATGCCATAGCTTTAGGAACAAGTCCAATCGTTAGAGGATTGATAGACTATGAAGGCGCAATGAAAATTATTAGAGATCTAGATAGAATTAGTTTTAAAGAATGGTTTTTAAACCATGGTGGAAGCGAAAAAAGTTTAGAAAGAATGTGGGATCCTATCGCATATGCATTAGGTTTTATTAATTGCAAAGATATTTCAGCAAGATGCATGCTAACTATATTCATGATGTTTGCTTCAAAAACAGAAGCCTCAAAACTTAATCTTTTAAAAGGTTCTCCACATAAGTGGTTAACGCAACCTATCGTCGACTACATCACAAACAAAGGAGCAAAAATACATCTTAACCATAAGGTAGAAGAAATCATTTATGAAAAGGAATCTTCCTCTTATTCAGTAAATCAATTAAAAATATCTTCTCCTGAAGGAATTAAGGCAGTGTTTGCAGATAAATTTCTAGCTGCCTGTGATGTCCCTGGAATAAAAAAAATAATTCCAAAAGAATGGTATCAATTTAAAGAATTTGAAGGTTTAAAAAAACTTAGAGCTGTAGCTGTTGCCACAATCCAATTAAGATATGACGGTTGGGTTACTGAATTACAAAAAGATAATACTGGAAACGAACCAATTGGACTAGATAACCTTCTTTATTCTGCTGATGCCTCTTTCAGTTGTTTTGCTGATTTAGCACTAGCAAGTCCAGCAGACTATAGAAAAAAAGATATGGGATCGCTTCTCCAATGTGTTTTAACTCCTGGCGATAGATGGATGGGAAGATCCACAGAAAGAATTACAAAAGAGATTGATAAAGAGGTTCGCCGTTTATTCCCATCCTCAAAAAACCTTAAATTGCTTTGGAGTAACGTGGTACAAATTCCACAATCACTTTATAGAGAAGCTCCCGGTATGGAACCTTTCAGACCCGATCAAAAAACATCTATATCTAATTTCTTCATGGCTGGTAGTTATACAAAACAAGATTATATAGACTCTATGGAGGGAGCTACAATGAGTGGTCATTTAGCTGCCGCGGCAATTTTAGAGAAGAAAGCCGAGTTAGCCAAAAATCTTGCAGTAAGTTAATTAATGGGTACTTGGCTAAAACATGACGTAATAACAGTTGTTAATGCGCCTCTTGAAAATGTATGGGACACATGGAGCGATTTAGACTCAATGTCACTTTGGATGAGCTGGATTGAATCTGTAAAAACAGTTGACGAAGAGACTAATACGTTACCAGATTTAACAGAATGGACTTTAGCTGCAAATGGCTTTAGGTTTAAATGGAAAGCTCAAATTACAGAAAGGGTTGAAAAAAGCAAACTTAAATGGAAATCAATAGGAGGTTTACCAACTGAGGGATCAGTAGTATTTGAAAGTAAAACTGATCAAATCACAACAGTAAATTTAGCAATTACTTATGAACTACCAAAAATGATTGCTCGGTTTATGGAAGAAAATATTTTAGGAAAAATGGTTACAAACGAATTACAGGCCAATATTGATAGGTTCAAAGATTTAGTTGAAAAGAACTATAAAAAAAATTTTTCTAACTAAAAATATTAATTGCTACATCTAGTAGTCCTTCAAAAGTATATTTTTGTGCCTGACTATCAACTCTTCCAAAAATCTTGTTACATATTTTTGTTGTCTGAGGTCCAATAGTTAATAATTTAATTTGTTCAAAATATTCTAACCATTGTTTACCAAGTTTTTTTTCTAGTAAACAAGCAGCATTTACTACGGTTTTACCGCTTGAGAAAATAATCGCATCGACTTTTCGATTAGAAATAATATCAATTGTTTCTTCCGGAATTGATTTAGGACATCTAGTTTCATATGCAGCAACCTCAAATACACGAGAACCAGCCTTTCTAAATTGATCTGCAATTAAATCCCTACCACCTGTTTGAACTCTTGGTACAAAAACTCGAAGTCCATAACCAGATACTGGGAAATTATCAATTAAACTTTCAGCAACAAATTCTGGAGGTATGAAATCAGCCTTAATCCCAAAATCATCAAGAGTTTTTGAGGTTTTTTCTCCGACTACGGCGATTTTTGTTTTTTTAGAACATTCTTTTAATGAACTATTAAAGTATCTAAGTCTTTTATCCACAAATTTGATCCCATTACTACTGGAAAAAATAATCCAATGAAAATCATTTATTTGATTTAAGGCTTCATCAAGAGGATTCAAATCATCAGGATCAGTAATACTTATTGCAGGTAAATCATATACATTAGCGCCCTCGCTTATGAATATCTTTTTTATATCCAATATGCCTTCTTTTGATCGAGTAATAATTATATTTCTTTGATCAAGGGGTAGATCAACTTTTGGCATCCTTGTCCTCAACATTATGATTTTGATTTTTATTTTTTAATTCATCGAGAAGTTTCAAGACTGATAATCCTTTATCAAGAACAATATCGTCTTTAAAAATTATCTCTGGAACTCTTCTCATCTCAATTCTTTTTCCTAAACTATGCCTTATAGAGCTCTTAGCAGTATTCAAGTTTGATACAATTTCTTTCCTCACTTTCTCTTGAGCAGTTGAGGTTATATAAATCTTACAGTGTTGCAAATCACCTGATAAATCAATCTTAGAAATATTGACGAAATGATCTCTAATAAGATCATTTTCTAAATCATTCTGCAAAATAAGGGTTATTTCTTTCTTCAAAAGAGAAGAAACTTTTGCAAGACGGTAATTATTTGGCATTATGGTTGTAAATTTATTGGGTTTGTCATCGCTTGCAAGACAAAATAAACAGTTATGAAAGCACTTAAGACAGAAGATATCAAACCTACTATTGTGAGTGGATTTGATCTATTCTTGAATAAAGGTTCAAGCAAAGCAACAAGTCCCCCAACAATGATAGATATCAAATACTTTGGATATCTCGCAACATTAGAGAAAAATTCGCCCATCAGCTCCACAAATAGATTACTTTTTTAGCTAAGTTTTAACAAACATTAAACAGCATGATTACATTATATCAATTTAGGCATAGTGCTTTTTGTTTAAAAACAAGAATGGCTCTTCATGCAAAAAAACTACAATATCGAGTTGAAGAAGTAACACCTGGAATAGGCCAATTTGAAATCTTTAAATTATCAGGTCAAAAACAAGTACCTATAATAGTCGATAGTAATGATCAAGTAATTAATGACTCTTCAACTATTTGCGAATATATAGACAAAAAAAATGAAACCAATCCACTTTTTCCGGAAGATCCAATATTATTTGCACAATGCAAACTAATTGAAGACTGGGCAGATACTACAATGGCTACAACTTGTAGAAAAGCTTTAATAAAATCTGCAATAGAAAATCCACAGCTAAGAACTGCATTACTTCCAGATGAAATACCTTCTTCAGTTAAAAGTATTGTTGATAAATTACCTTTTGAAAATCTTAGTAAAATTTCTAATGTAGTTTTGTCTTCTAAAGATAATTTAGAACTCCAAAAATTACTGGAAGCTTTATCAAAATCCTTGATCAACAAGAAATATTTAGTTGGAGATAGTTTATCAATTGCAGATATTTCAATTGCTGCTCAATTATCTCTTATTAAATTTCCAAAGTCTGCAGGACCAATTCTTTCAGGAGAGGGGAGCCAAGAATACATAAACAACCCTTATTTAGAAAATCTTTTCATTTGGAGGAACAACTTAGAAGAATATCTTTTTAGTGCTAACTCTCAATAAATTCAAACTTCAATTTATATTTATTTGTTTTTATAGCATGAATAGAAGGATCACCAACTTTTGAACCATAAGAAGCAACATATTGCACTCCACAAATTGATGGTTTGATTGAATTATCAACTTCCAATATTTCTTCAGAACATTTTTGAAATTTACTAATGGTCTCTACCTGATTAATCCTTGAAGCACCTGGCTTATGTACTGTCTGTATAACTAGCTCATCTGCGAAAAAAATATCATTATCTTGGATCTGATTTCTCCCTGTAATTCTTGAATCAATATAAAAATCATCTTTTAAATAAGTAATTTGATTATTAATAGATTGAGGATCATTTACAACCTTGATTAAGGTTTCACCAAATATTGCTTTTCCAATAGATTCAGAATTTTTTGCACGATTACCAACAATTAAATCTGAATCATTCTTAAAGAAATTTACTTTATAAATAACTGGCTCTTCTGAATCATTAACTATATCTTGAGAAGTAACAAGCCAATTACCCTCGAACCATTTAGGATACATTAAATCCTTAGAAGTATCCGATAATTTAAAATTTGGCAAATATAATTCTGGCCATTGATTTACACGATTTTCCAAAAACTCTCGTACGTTAGAATCTATTAGAGCAAAAGAACTTTCTAAAAAAATTCCTTGAAAAATCAAGCAAAGAATTAATCCAAGAAGAATTTTCATTATGTCAAATCCACTAATAAGAGCATCAGATCATTATGTATTATTAGAGCCAGATTCAAAAGAAAAAATTGTATCAAAGCAAGAAGCAATTTTATGGTTGAAGAATTGGCTTAGTAAGACAGAAACACAAACAATATATCAAAATATAGAAGATCCTGATCAGGAATTTTTTGAAGAATTATTGGAAAGCACTTATGAATTAGAAATAAAATTAGGATACGTTATCAAATGGTTTGCAGTAAGAATTGAGCCAGATTAACTAATTATTTCTTTATAAATTGCATTAATTATTTTCATAGCGACTTCTTCAATATTTTCCTTTTTTACTTGAATTCTTAAATCTGCTTGAGAATACAAATTTTCTCTAGATTGAAAAATGCTCATATATAAATCATTTAGATTCTTTCCCTGAAGGAGTGGCCTATTTTCAATTTCATTTTTCAATCTTTCAATTGCTATATCTTTGTCGAGATCTATCCAAGCAATTATTCCCTGCCTTAAGATTCCCCAGTTTTCCGATTTGGTAACTATTCCTCCCCCAGTTGAGATTACTAATGAAGGAATTTTGATAGTTTCTTTAAGGCAGTTTGCTTCTAATTCGCGGAAATTATCTTCTCCTTCATCCTTAAAAATTTGATTGATAGATTTTTTTGCCAACTTCTCTATTAATGAATCTAAATCAATGTATTTATACTTCAATAATTCAGCCAGCTTTAAACCAGTTTGTGACTTACCAGAACCCATCATTCCTATTAAAAATATGCTTCTACCCTTAATAGCATGAACTGTTTTTTCGATAATGGATTGTTCCATAAAGACAAAAGCGTATTTAAAACCTTAAGATAGTATTATCGCAGACAGGTATGACTTCTACACAATCCAAACCATCTCATGGAAAAGGACGTGAATGCGTCATAACTCGACGTGCCTGCTTTAGTTCTAGTCACCTTTATTGGCTGCCTGAAAAAAGCCCAGAAGAAAATTTATCTCTTTTTGGAAAGTGCAGTATTGCACCAGGTCATGGTCATAATTATGAACTTATTGTTTCAATGGGTGGAGAACTAGACTCTGATGGAATGGTACTTAATCTCTCTGATGTAAAACACTCTATTAAAGATAAGGTTACTGGACAATTAGATTTTCGTTTTTTAAATGATGTCTGGCCTGAATTTAATGTTAATAATCAAGAGGGTATACTTCCAACAACTGAAGCATTAGTAAAGGTTATTTGGAGTCGTCTAAAGGACGATTTACCTCTTACAAGTCTAAGGCTTTATGAAAACCCAAATTTATGGGCAGATTATTTTGGAAAAAACATGGAAGCATTTTTAACAGTACAAACTCATTTTGCAGCCGCTCATAGACTTGCAAAAGAAGAGATTTCCTTTGATGAAAATAAAAAAATCTATGGGAAATGTGCCAGAGTTAATGGACATGGTCATAACTATCTTGTCGATATAACTGTAAAAGGAGACATTGATAAAAGAACCGGAATGGTTTGCGACTTATCTGCGCTCCAGGAGATAATTAATGATTTGGTTGTTGAACAACTAGATCATACTTTTCTAAATAAAGACATCGAATTTTTCCAAAATTGTGTTCCAACTGCTGAAAATATAGCTTTATATATTTCTGATATTCTTAAAAATCCAATACATGAACTTGGTGCAACATTACACAAAATAAGACTCCAAGAGAGCCCAAATAATGCTGCAGAAATTTATGTTGATCAAAAGCTAACCAATTCATTGAAGTTGAAATTTGAAAATAGTTTAGTCTCACAAACTTGAGTATCCCAAGAGTAATAATTGTTATAGCATCTAGTCTTGATGGAAGAATTGCATTTCCTGGAGGTGGAGAATCGCATCTTGGAAGCGAAGAAGATAAAAAAATGTTAAATCAACACTTATCAATAGTGGACGCCACCATTTTTGGTTTAGGTACTTTAATAGCTCATCAATCAACTTACCTAATTAAAAATCTCAATGGTAATGACGAAGTAACAATATCAAAAAAACAACCAATTTCTATAGTTGCTTCAAATAGCAAAAAATTTAACAGTAATTGGGAATACTTTCGTCAACCAATTAGAAGATGGCTAATAAGCTCAAGTAAAGTTGATAATTCGTCAAATAATGACTTCGAGAAACAACTCTTTTTCGAAGATTCATGGAGTAAAACTTTAATTTCACTTAAAAAACAAGGGATAAATGATCTAGCTCTTTTAGGAGGTGCAAAACTTATAAATTCATTCATAAAAGAGGATCTAATAACAGATATAAAAATTACAATAATTCCACAAATTATCGGAGGTAAATATACATGGATCCCTCCAGAAAAAACAAATGAGATTTTTAATCTCAAAAGAATATGGGAAATAAAATCAGTTAAAAATTTAATGAATAATGAAATCCATATTCATTACAAAAAAATTTGAAATAGATTCAATAATAAATGAACCAAAAAATACATAAAGTTGAAGTCAAATTGTCAATCAAGGAAATCTCCAAGGAGATATGGAATGAATTAACAAATGAAATCAATAATCCATTCTATGAATGGACTTGGCTTAAAAACCTTGAAATATCAAAAAGTGTCTCAAGAGAAACTGGTTGGCAACCTCTATATTTTGTTGCTTATAAAAATGAAGAAATATTAGGAATTGCTCCACTTTTTTTAAAAAATCATAGCTATGGAGAATTCATTTTTGATCAATCATTTGCAAGATTGGCTCAAGAGCTGAATTTAAATTATTACCCTAAATTAATTGGAATGAGTCCTTATAGTCCTGTAAATGGATATCAATTTCTTTATAAAAAAAATGAAGATAAGAAAAAAATTACAAATTTACTCATAAACCATATCGAAAGCTTCGCAATTAAAAACAAAATTTTAAGTTGTAATTTTTTATATATTGATGAAAGCTGGGGCAACCATCTTAAATCTTTGGGATACCATGAATGGATAAATTCCAGCAGTGAATGGAGGAGTAATGGAGAAAAAACGTTTGATGATTTTCTTTCAAGATTTAACTCTAATCAGAGAAAAAATATAAAAAAAGAGAGGAAATCAATTACTAAACAAGATATTAAAATAAAAATTTTTAATGAAATTGATATCAACCAAGAAATACTCGAAAAAATGCATGATTTTTATGAACAGCATTGTTCGAGGTGGGGAGTCTGGGGAAGTAAATATTTAACTCCTACATTTTTCGAAAAAATTCTTGATAATAAAAAAAATCTTTTACTTTTTAGCGCATCAAAAAATGATTCAAATGATATTTTTGCTATGTCGATGTGCGTTAAAAATAAAAACAACTTATGGGGTAGATATTGGGGTAGTCAAGAAGACATATCTAATTTACATTTTGAATTATGCTATTACCAGCCAATTGAATGGGCAATAAAAAATAGTATCCATTTTTTTGATCCTGGAGCAGGTGGTAAACATAAAAGGCGGAGAGGGTTTTTTGCAAAAAGGACTATTAGCTTGCATAAGTGGTTTGACAAAAATATGGAAAATATAATTTATCCTTGGCTAAATGAAGTTAATAAACAAACCGAGAAGGAAATTGAATTTGAGAATAATTCTATACCCTTTAAATAAAAAATTATTTGGCTTTTTTAAAGATTTTATTAGTAATATAGTTTTTATTAACTTCTAAATAATGGATTCTAGTAAAAGTTTAGATGAAAAAATAAAGATTGATAATAATCTATCCAACCGATATATAGACTTAGATCCAAACGGTTATTTTATTATAAAAGTAGATTTAGAAGAAAATAAAATAATTTTAGAGCACTTTTTAAATAACATCGATGAAGAAGGCTATGCTCTTGACCCAGAAACAAATGAACCAATTAAATGCGACTCTCAAAATAAAAGAGTAAGTAATGAAGTTTTTAAAGGTATTAGTGCGAAACAACTTGGAATATTAATTACTGAAGAAAGAAATGACTTAATAACCAGATTCGATCATGCTCTATATTTAGGCCGGGAACTACAAAAAGCAGAAGAATGTTTATACAAAAAATTACCATATATCCAAGATTAAGAAATTAAACGAAAAAATCTAATCTTTTCATCTGATGTTAAATTAAATAAAAATAAAAAAATTAATGAACATCATTTTCTATTTTGCATTTATTGGTTTTGGTTTTGGAGCTGCTTTCGCATTAGATAAGCTCTTAAGAGCAGTTAAATTAATTTAAAAACTAAAAAATTTTAATAATCTCTCCATACAAATCATATTCATCCGCAAAAGAAATATTTGCTTCAACAAATTTACCAATATAATTTTTGAAATCATTTTTAGTATT